>OHDC01000361.1_pt1 | contig 30489 bp, 27 predicted proteins | sample 1566851 | NCBI WGS metagenome assembly OHDC01 (sample SAMEA3879590, study PRJEB24766) | human gut metagenome | biome: human-associated habitat; feature: feces | place: USA | collected 1985/1987 | reverse complement strand
ACGAGGTTTCCGAAAAGTGAGCCTGTTAATAGATGATAAAACAAAAGAAAGGCAGGACTTACAATGTTATACACAAAGTGTGAAGATTGCGCATACGAAAACGGATGTTCCTTAAAAGAGGATACCGATGATCTTCGCGGATGCGCGGGTCATGGTAAACGAAAAGAACCGATCACAGCAGAGACGTTTATGGATATTCCTTTAACACCGGAAGAAAGCAGATTTGTAAAAGAAATCGCTGCAGATCTTTTAATACGAAAAAGAGCGGTTCCGGATGAGTCGGATCTATTGAAAGAGATTCTATATCGAGCAATGCTTGTCTCTGGATCCGAAGTACCGGAACACTAAAAGGAGGACTTATATATATGACAAATCCATGGAGTAAGATCAAAGAGTTTGTACACGAAAACGACGGAAACACAGATGCAACGTTATCATTATCAATGGATGAATTACAAAATGGTAGGCAGAAAGCCCACGACTTTAGTCGTAGGGATGAATGATTACCTCTAAACATTAGAAACAATAATAGAAACCAATAACAGAAACCAATAACAGAAACAAAATACAGGTCCAGACATAGACCTTTCGCTTTGAGAATAGATACATGGGTATTGAAATCCCATAAGTGATAAATCTTGAAAACCTCAGATATATCCTGGTCTTCGGATCAGGTGAAGCTGAGTAAATCTAAAGAATCCCACGGTTTTAACCGTGGGAGTATGTCAAAGTGGTTAATTCAGGAACATATGGAAAACAGATCATTGAAACAAGTGATCGAAAAGAATTCCGATGAGAAACGTTTAGATAAGATTAGATATAGGAGACCGTTATGAAAGAAAACGAAAACATGAAGTACAGCTTTATATTACAGGATTTAGATACCAACAAACGTATTTTCCTTGATTCGGTTACAGATCTTGGAAAACCAGGGGATGAAACATATATCAGCATCCGCAAAGATGATGTTAAAACAAGACATCATGTAACTGTATTAGAACGAAAAACTATCAATCAAACATAAGCAAAAAGGAGAAAAATCATGAAAAATAAAGGAAACGAAATCAAAGACAAAGTTAAAAAGTACATAAAAGAAAACCCGGTAGCACTATTCAGTACCATTTGTGTACTGTTTGAAATTGTTTGCTCTTGTGTTTTTATCGAGAGAACGAGTTTTGTTTCCTTTACAATTATGATGTTAACAACTTCTATCAGTCTGGAACTTCATGAGAAACTGCTTCCAGAGAATAAAAATAATTGGTTTTAAGGAGGAATACCAATGGCAAGTAGAGAACAATTGTATTGTGATTATATCACAGAACTTAAAATGTATAATCCGAATCTGATGTTTATGGATAATACTCGGATTTTTAAGAACTTCAAAGAGGTAAGCGCATTTTCAGACCTCGAGTGGCTCGATATCTATGATGGAGTTGAATGCGTAGGCTTCATTTTGCTTACAAACGGATCGCATTGTCCTATAAATTATGATTGGTTTGTAATGGAATGCTATATTGATGCAAAACATCGCAGGAATCACCTTATGAGACATGCAATGGATCAGATGGTTCAGACACATCAAGGCAAAATTGGTTTGTTTATTCTGTGTCAGAATCTTGTAGCCAGTGCTTTTTGGAAAAATTACACATCAAGAACAACAATCTGGCCACATTTACAGTTAACAAAGATACCTATCATGAAAACATCCGTACCCAGTTCTGTTGACTGCTATGAATTAGCGTTCGAAATTAGTGACCAAAAAAGTTGCAGCCAGAATAAGCGAGCACAAACAATTCCGGCATACGAATAATCGGAAACGAAAACAAATACACATACAAAAGGAGATACCATTATGAATTATGTACCATATGTTATAGACAATACAAACGGACACGAATATCACTCAGACTTATTTAGTCGTCTTTTAAGTTCCAGGATCATTATTTTGAGTGGGGAAGTAGATGATGACATGGCAAGTCTTGCAGTTGCTCAGCTTTTGTACCTGGAATCTTTGGATCCGAATAAGGATATCCACCTTTACATCAATTCACCGGGTGGAATGGTTACAGCAGGACTTGCTATTTACGATACTATGCAGTACATCAAGTGTGATGTTTCAACAATCTGTATCGGTCTTGCAGCAAGCATGGGAGCTTTCCTTCTTGCAGGCGGTGCAAAGGGCAAGAGATATGCTCTTCCAAATGCAGAGATTATGATTCATCAGCCATCTGGCGGTGCAAAGGGTCAGGCTACTGAGATTCAGATTGCTGCAGAAAATATTTTAAAGACAAAGAAGAGATTAAACGAAATTTTAGCAGCCAATACAGGCAAGCCATACGAGACAATTGCAGCTGATACAGAGCGAGACAACTATATGTCAGCACAGGAAGCCGCAGAGTATGGTCTCATAGACAGTGTAATAACAAACAGATAATCAGAAGTTAGATGAATTTAAGAGGGTACCCCATATGGGATGCCCTCATGCAATAAAAGGAGTTAATAATGGCAGGAAAAAACGACGGAAAGATTCGCTGCTCATTTTGCGGTAAGACACAGGACCAGGTAAATCGTTTGATTTCCGGACCTAATGGAGCTTTTATCTGCGATGAGTGTATAGATATATGTGCCGAGATTCTTGAGGAAGAAGGCGTAGAGGGCCATGAGGACAAAAGCAGCGCTAAGGATGATATAAATCTTGTTACTCCGGAGGAGCTTAAGGCGTTTTTGGACGATTATGTAATAGGACAGGACCAGGCAAAGAAGGTGCTTTCGGTTGCTGTTTACAATCACTATAAGAGAGTACTGGCAGGTGATACATCAGATGTAGAGCTTCAGAAGAGTAATATTCTCATGCTTGGACCTACAGGTTCAGGAAAGACACTTCTTGCGCAGACACTTGCCAGAGTGATAAATGTTCCATTTGCTATCGCTGATGCTACAACACTTACAGAGGCAGGATATGTAGGTGAGGATGTGGAGAATATCCTATTAAAGCTTATTCAGGCGGCAGATTATGATATCGAGCGTGCAGAGCATGGTATCATTTATATAGATGAGATAGATAAAATTACAAAGAAATCAGAGAATGTCTCAATCACCAGAGATGTGTCAGGCGAGGGTGTACAGCAGGCTCTTTTAAAGATTCTTGAGGGCACAGAGGCATCTGTACCGCCACAGGGCGGAAGAAAGCATCCGCAGCAGGAGCTTATTCCTATTGATACTACTAATATACTTTTTATATGCGGTGGAGCATTTGATGGTCTGGAAAAAATTATCGACAGCCGTATGGATACATCATCTATAGGCTTCAATTCAGATGTAAAGTCAAAGACAGAGCTCAATGTAGGAGAGGCGTTTAAGCATGCACTGCCACAGGATTTTGTGAAGTTTGGATTGATTCCTGAGTTTATCGGACGTGTACCTATTACCGTTTCTCTCGAGGCACTCGACAGGGATGCACTTATCCGTATACTTAAGGAGCCTAAGAACTCGCTTATCAAGCAGTACACCAAGCTTTTTGAGCTTGACGGAGTAGGTCTTGAGTTCACAGACGATGCAGTAAATGCCATCGCTGACAAGGCACTTGAGAGAAAGACAGGAGCCAGAGGACTTCGTGCCATCATGGAGGCTGTTATGCTTGACCTTATGTATCGTATACCATCAGACAAGAGCATCAGCAGATGTGTAATAGACAAGGATATCGTTGAGGATAACTTAAAGCTTGATGGTGATTGCGTGCCTGAGGCATATATCGAGGAAAAAGAGGCATCGTAAGTACATGGCGGTATTTTACAAAAGATACAGCATCGGATAATATAAATTGTACAGCGGTTTGTTATGCATGGCTGTGCAATAATACAGGAGATATAAGTGGAAGAACAGATTATGAATATGCCTGCAGTAGCGCTGAGAGGGCTTACTATTCTGCCCGGGATGATTGCCCATTTCGACATCAGCAGAGAGCGCTCTCTTCGTGCTGTCGAGGAGGCTATGGAGCAGGATCAAAAGATTTATCTTGTCACACAAAGGAATGTGGACAGTGAGGACCCGACTCAGGAAGACCTCTATCAGATGGGTATTGTTGCTGATATAAAGCAGGTTGTCAGATTACAGAATGATGTTGTGAGAATACTTGTAGATGGAATAAGCCGGGCAGCATTGCTTGGCTTTACCGGTAATGAGAAGTATCTTGAGGCAGAAATCTGTTATTGTGATAGTAATGCAGACAGCCTGCCGGATGATCTCAGGGAAGCCATGCTTCTCGGAGTCAGAGAGGCTTTTCACAGATATGCGGCAGTCGTCGGCAAAATCAGCAAGGAGCTTATCAGACAGATAGATCAGTATGAGGATCTTGAAAAGCTCATTGATTATGTAACCAACAATCTGCCGGTGTCATATGAGCTTAAGCAGCAGGTGCTTGAGGCAGAGGATATCAATGACAGATATCAGGTTATAGTATCATTACTTCTCTCCCAGGTGGAGGTTATTTCCATAAAGAATGAGCTTCAGAAAAAAGTAAAGGTTCGTGTGGACAAGCATCAGAAGGAGTATGTGCTTCGTGAACAGCTTGGTGTGATACGTGAGGAGCTGGGCGAGAATGCTGACTCGGAGGCTGATGAATATGAGAAAAAGCTATCTGAGTTAGATGCGCCTGACTACGTAAAGGAAAAGACGAAAAAAGAGATAAAGCGCTTTAGAAATATGAGCAGCAGCTCATCAGAGAGCACAGTTGAGAGAGGCTATATAGAGACTGTACTTGAGCTTCCGTGGAACAAGATGTCTGTGGACAACAAGGATCTTGACCATGCAGCACAGGTGCTCGATGATGATCACTACGGATTAAAGGATGTTAAGGAGAGAATACTTGAGTTTCTGGCAGTCAGAAATCTGACGAGCAAGGGAGAGAGTCCTATAATTTGTCTTGTAGGTCCTCCGGGAACAGGAAAGACAAGCATAGCCCGTTCAATTGCGTCTGCACTGGAGAAGAAATATGTGCGTATTTCTCTTGGTGGTGTGCGCGATGAGGCAGAAATCCGTGGACACAGAAAGACATATATCGGCGCTATGCCGGGCCGTATAGTAAATGGCTTAAGACAGGCAGGCGTTTCAAATCCTCTCATGCTGTTGGATGAGATAGATAAGGTGTCAAGTGACTACAAGGGTGACACATCAGCCGCTCTTCTCGAGGTGCTTGACAGTGAGCAGAACTGCAGATTCAGGGATCATTACATTGAGATGCCTGTGGATTTGTCGGAGGTGCTTTTTATTGCAACTGCAAATGAGGTTTCAGGCATTCCAAAGCCGCTTCTTGACAGGATGGAGCTTATCGAGGTGTCAAGTTACACTGAAAATGAGAAGTTTCACATAGCAAAGGAACACCTGGTTGAGAAGCAAAAGAGCAAAAACGGAATTAAAAAGGAACAGCTTACGATAACAGACTCGGCCCTAAAGGATATTATAAGGCTGTACACCAGAGAGGCCGGAGTCAGAAGCCTTGAGAGGACTATCGGCAAGCTGTGCCGCAAGGCTGCCAGGGAAATCTTTAAGGACAGCGAAGCTGCTGTAAAGGTTACAAAGACCAATCTTAAGACATATCTGGGCAATCCGAAGTACAGTCCGGAGAAGAAAAATGATCACGCAGAGGTTGGAATTGTTAGAGGCCTGGCATGGACCAGCGTGGGCGGAGTCACACTAGAGGTTGAGGTGAATGTGCTGCCGGGCAAGGGTGAGCTCGTGCTCACAGGTAAGCTTGGCGATGTGATGAAGGAGTCTGCACAGGCAGCACTTAGCTATGTGCGCTCAATAAGCGAAGGATATGGTATTGATGCAGATTTTTACACGAAGCATGATATCCATATACATATCCCGGAGGGCGCAGTGCCAAAGGACGGACCATCTGCAGGTATCACTATGGCGACAGCCATGCTCTCAGCCATTACAGACAGAGCTGTCAGGGCAGATGTAGCCATGACAGGCGAGATAACACTGCGCGGCAGGGTGCTTCCGATAGGAGGACTCAAGGAAAAGCTGCTTGCGGCCAAAGTAATCGGAATAAAAACAGTATGTATTCCAAAGGATAATGAAAAGGACCTGGAGGAGATTTCAAAAGAAATAACAGACGGCATGGAAATCGTGCCGGTGGAGAAATTTTCACAGGTGGAGAAGATAGCATTTGTAAAATAAGAATGAGGAAGAGATTATGGTAATTAAAAGTGTTAATTTAGAGACAGTTTGCGGAATTACAAGCACAATCCCTGACAATGAGTATAATGAAGTGGCATTCGCCGGCAAGTCAAATGTAGGCAAGTCGTCACTGATCAACGCACTCATGAACAGAAAGTCACTTGCCAGGATCTCTTCACAGCCCGGCAAGACACAGACCATCAATTTTTATAACGTCAATGGCGCCATGTATCTGGTCGATCTGCCGGGCTATGGCTATGCCAATGCCAATATCGAGATAAAAGCTAAATGGGGACAGATGATAGAAAACTATCTTCACACCTCAAAAAAGCTTCAGGCAGTGTTTCTTTTAATAGATATAAGGCATGAGCCATCGGACAATGATATCATGATGTATGACTGGATGGTAAACCAGGGCTTTGCACCGATCATCATTGCAACCAAATCTGATAAATTGAAAAAAAGCCAGATTGCCGCACACATAAAGACTATCAAGGATGTGCTTCATGTGAAGCCGGGCACGGTAGTTATACCGTTTTCGTCCATGTCAAAGGAAGGCAGGGACGAAATCTGGAATCTCATAGATTCACTCGTGTTTGACGAGGATACGCTTCTTGCCATGAAACAGGAGGAAGAAGCAAAGCGCGAGGCTAAATCAGCTGCAAAAAGAGCCGCTGCATCAAAACCGCACAAAAAGGAGCGCTGGAAGAAGACCGGAAAGCCGGTTGCCAAAAAGACTAAAGAACGCAGAGATAAGGCCAAGAGCAAAAAAAGCGTTAATAATCATAAAAAGAAATAAAGTCGAAATAGAGTGATAGAAATAAAGCTATAGAAAGAAAGGCGAATATTTAATATATGAAGAATAAATGCAAATTTGTAGGCATTATGTTTTTGTGTATATTGATAGTGTGTACGCTTGCGGTAATGGCATATGAACACACAGCAGGTATGAAAAGCGCTGCCGGTGGAGTATCAAATGCTTCGGGCAATACAAAAAATACTGACGAAGCTGACGATATACTTACAGTCGTGACATCCTTCTATCCTATGTACATTGCCACTTTAAATATAGTGGATGGTGTGGAAGGCGTGAGACTTGAAAACTTAAGCGAGCCACAGACCGGTTGTCTGCACGATTTTCAGCTCACACCGGAGGATATGAAGCTTTTATCAACTGCCGATGTTTTTGTAATAAACGGAGGCGGTATAGAGTCGTTTATGTCTGATGTGGCAAAGGCGTATCCGAAGCTTGATGTGGTTGAGGCCTGTGAGAATGTGGCACTTCTTTCTGAGGATGATGCAGACAGTGACCACGACCATGATCACGAAGCAGATGCAGAATCGGACAGTGACCACGACCATGATCACGAAGCAGACACAGAATCAGATAGCGCGCATGACCATGACCACGGTGATGAGAATGCCCATGCATGGATGAGCGTGCCGCGTTACCGCACCATGGTTCAGACAATCGCATCCCGGCTTGCCGAAAAGGATGCAAAGCATGCTGATGAATATTATGCAAATGCAAAAGCATATGATGCAAAGCTTGCAGTGCTTGAAGAAAAGATAAATAGCATAAAGAGTCTTACCAATGGACAGAATATCATCATATTCCATGAGGCCTATGCATATGTAGCTGATGATTTTTCCATGAATGCATGCTATCTGTTAGACCTTGACGAGGAGCGTTCAGTCAGCGCAGGTGAGATAAAACAGGTGATAGGTGCCATAAAGGATGATGGAGTGTCGGTAATACTAGCTGAGGAGCTCTACGGAAAGAGCATGGGAGATACCGTATCGCGTGAGACAGATGTGCATGTGATTTATATCGACCCTCTCAACAGGGGAGAGTACGACAAGGACAGCTATCTTTATGGTATGGAGCACAATATAGAGCTTATCAAAGAGGCATTTACTAAATAAAATTGGAGAAAATATGCGGAAAATAATACAGCCATGTGGCTTTCATTGCATAAAAATAAATAACCTTGGAGTGAGCTTTGGAGAGCAGACAGTGCTTGAGAATGTAAATATGCACATACACTGTGGCTCCTTCAATGTCATAATAGGCCAGAACGGTGCCGGAAAATCTACACTCATAAAGGCGATACTCGGCGAGATACCTCACACCGGTACGATTGAGTTCAAGGATACTAAGGACGGACATATGGCTAAGCTTAAAATCGGCTATGTGCCGCAGTCTGTCAATATCGAGAAAAATACACCTGTCAGCGTGTATGACCTCATAGCAAGCTATCAGTACAATTATCCTGTTTTTCTGCCAAAAAGCAAAAAGATAGAGGCAAAGATAAGGGAGACACTCGAGGTATTTGAGGCTGAGGAGCTCATCGACAAGCAGGTGTGCAACCTCTCGGGAGGACAGCTGCAGAGAGTGCTTCTTTCCATGGCAATCATGGACGAGCCGAACCTGCTGCTGTTGGATGAGCCGGTGTCCGGAATAGACCAAAACGGCATGGAGCTTTTCTATAAGACCATGGATTATTTAAAGACTCACTATGACCTTGCAATCATACTGATATCGCACGATTTGGACTATGTGGCAAAGTACGCAGACCATGTTGTACTGCTTGATAAGACCGTTGCAAAGCAGGGGACTGTGAAGGAAGTCTTCGAGAGCAAGGAATTTGAGAGAATTTTTTACACAGGAGAGGAATCCTGGGTGAGAGAGGAGGAGCACAAATGAATATAACCTCCTGGCTTCAATATGATTTCATGAGAAATGCCCTTATCGCTGTGCTCATCATCACACCGCTTTTTGGCATAATGGGAACCATGATTGTAAACAAAAAGATGGCATACTTTTCAGATGCACTCGGACATTCAGCACTTACCGGAATCGCTGTCGGAGTGGTATGCGGCATGGCAGACACCTCGCTTGCCATGGTGATATTTGCGATAGTGTTTGCACTTCTTTTAAATAAGATAGGCAGTCTGAACACTGCATCGACAGATACTATTATATCGGTATTTTCATCGTGCTCTGTGGCGATAGGTCTTGCGATACTGTCAAAGGGCGGCAATTTCAGCAAATACTCAAGTATACTGGTGGGCGATGTGCTAAGCATCACAAAGACTGAGATAGTTTATCTAATTGTGATTTTTGTGGTCACGATAGTGTTCTGGGTGTTTTGCTTCAACAAGCTCAACGCCATATGTATACACAGAAGCGTGGCAAAAAGCAAGGGTATCCATGTGCGTCTTCTGGATAATCTGTTTGCGGTGCTTGTAGCACTCATAGTTATGCTATCCATCAAGTGGATAGGTATACTTATAATAAATGCCCTGCTTATATTACCGGCGGCTTCATCAAGGAATATTTCGGAAAATATGCGTGAGTATCATTTCTTTTCAGTGCTATTTTCAGTTTTTTCAGGAATAGTCGGTCTTGCTGTGTCATACTACACCAATGTGGCAACAGGTCCGATGATAGTGATTATTGCATCGGTAATATATTTTTCGACATTTATATTTGGAAGAAAATTGAAAAAATAACGGCAAGGGCTATAAGAAACAGATAAAAACAGCCGATACACAATTGTACCAAGGCCGAGCTAAAAACAGAATATGATATATTAGAGGGACTGCGCGCAACGTGCAGTCCCTTTTTAGGTTAATTTGACTGATGAGATGTAAAAATTAACAATTAAATGAGAATATTTAAATTTGCTCTTTTTGGCAGGGTGTGTTATAATCCTTGTATACAAAAAACAGAGGTAATACAATATGGGTAGTAATAACGATATTTCATTAAAAGCATTAGCCAAGATTAACCTGGGGCTGGATGTAGTGAGGCGCAGAGAGGACGGATATCATGAGGTCCGCATGATTATGCAGACCATTCAGCTGTATGACAGGCTCGATATCAAAAGGACACAGGAGCCCGGCATACAGATACAGACCAATCTGTCTTTTCTCCCTGTAAACGAGAACAATCTCATATACAAGGCTGCAAAGCTTCTGATGGATGAGTTTTCTATAACTGACGGTGTATCAGTGAAGCTGGACAAGCGTATTCCTGTTGCAGCAGGGATGGCGGGGGGCAGTACTGATGCGGCAGCCATGCTTATAGGTGTAAACAGGCTTTTTTCACTGGGACTGACAAAGAGACAGCTTATGGAAAGAGGTGTGCAGATAGGGGCGGATGTACCATACTGTATTATGAGAGGTACGGCGCTGGCCGAGGGCATAGGAGAGGCGCTTAGTCCTCTTCCTCCAATGGTAAAGTGTCCGGTGCTTATTGCAAAGCCGTCCATCTCGGTATCCACAAAATTTGTGTACCAGAATCTGAAGCTTGATGATACGACTATTCATCCGGATATAGACCGCCTGATAGATGATATAAAGGCTAAGAATCTGCATGATATCGCAGCACATATGGGAAATGTCTTAGAGACTGTGACCATACCAAATTATCCGGTGATAGATGAGATAAAGAAGCATATGCTTTCAAATGGCGCGTTAGGAGCCATGATGAGCGGTAGTGGTCCGACGGTTTTTGGTCTGTTTGACAATGAAGATACTGCAAAGAAAGCGTACAAAGCCATGAGAAGCTCACATCTTGCCAGACAGGTGTATCTGACATCTATATACAATAATCGCAAATAACGTGATATCCGGATAGCACAGCGGGTGCTTTATAGTTACTTTTTTCTTATATGTGAGAATGATAATACAAGAGATAGGAGAAGTTTGATGACTGATAATTTAACTTTAAATATGGATGCATATCTGCCACTTCGTGATGTGGTGTTTAATACACTTCGTGAGGCAATTTTAAAGGGTGAGCTCAAGCCGGGAGAGAGACTTATGGAGTTGCAGCTTGCGTCAAAGCTTGGAGTCAGCCGTACACCTATACGTGAAGCAATCAGAATGCTTGAGCAGGAGGGGCTTGCAGTCACAATGCCGAGAAAGGGCGCAGAGGTTGCCAAGATGACTCTCAAGGATATGGAGGATGTGCTTGAGGTGAGAGAGGCTCTCGATGAGCTTGCAGCCAAAATAGCCTGTAAGAAAATCAGTGATGAGCAGCTTGCGAATCTAAAAACCATAAAGGACGAGTTCAAGAGGAGCATGGACTCAGGAGATGTGAAAAAGATAGCTGAGGAGGATGTGAAGTTTCACGATGCTATCTATGAGGCGACCAACAATGCGAAGCTTGTATCTATGATGAACAATATCCGTGAGCAGATGTACCGCTACAGAGTGGAGTATTTAAAGGATCCAAAGAATTATCCGATGCTTGTGAAGGAGCATGACGCCATCTACAGGGCGCTTGAGGCAAGAAATATGGAGCTTGTGACTACAGAAATGCATACGCATGTGGCTAATCAGGCGGTTGCTGTGAAGGCTGTGATACAAAAGCAGGATGAAGAGAAGAAATAAAACAGAAATATAACAACAATATAACAAGAATATAGCAGACAAAGATAATAAAATACAAAATAATATAACAAAAACAGGGGCTGCCGGTTGCACTGACGTGTGAACGGCGGTCTTTTTTAGTGGCTTAGTTAGTGGCTTAGATAATAGCAAAAAATAAGTAATCAGGGATATTTGCGAGCTTGTATGGTCATACTATATCAGGGATTTAGAACGTGACAGGATATAGGAGAGTTAAAGATGACCACAAACATAGATGAGAACATAAAAAGCTTCAGGCAGATATATTCTGACTGCTCAGATATCAAGATGCAGGAGATGTATCTGGGGCGTGATGCCTCAATAAAGTGTTTTGTTGCTTATATTGAGGTGACATGTGAAGGCTCCGGTATCAATAACAGTGCATTTGGACGATTTACCTCATACCTTGAGGGAATAGACAGACAGCAGGTAAAGGAAGTACTTGACAAAAATCAGGCAGCTCTATCTGAATTTGCACATCTGCACACGGTTAATGAGGCGGCCCAGATGATGCTGACAGGAGACGTGATTTTTTTTGTGGATGGTTATCCGGATGCCTTCAAGCTTCCCGACAAGGGATATCCCGCCATGTCAATTCAGGAGATTGATTCGGAAAAGGTCATAAGAGGCTCCAATGAGGGTTTTGCTGATTCCATAAAGATAAATACAGCGCTTATCAGGCGCAGGTTAAGGAGCACACGCTTAAAGTGTAAAGAGGTGAAAAAGGGGCTTCGCGGACACAGCAATGTGGACATACTATATGTGAGAGACCTCGTAAAACCGGGGCTTGTAGAGGATGTGGAAAGGAATCTGGACAGCTATGTGATAGACCATGTGGGGGATTCGGGAGTTCTTGAACAGTTTGCTGAGGCAAAATGGTATTCACCGTTTCCACAGCTTCAGACCACAAAGCGGCCGGATGTGGCGGTAAATGCGCTCCTAGAGGGAAGGGTGGTGGTGCTGTGCGATAATTCACCGATAGCGATAATACTGCCAACCACCATGAACAATTTTTTAAAAACCGCAGATGATTACTATAACAGAACGATAGCGGCAAGCTTTGCCAGATTGATAAGGTACGTGGCAGCCTTCATGTCATTTACATTGCCGGGGCTTTATCTGGCGGTCACAAATTTTCATACACAGATACTGCCGACACCTCTCATACTGGCGTTCTATGAAGCCAGACTCGGCTGCCCGTTTCCGCAGCTCATAGAGGTGCTCATGATGGAGCTGTCCTTTGAACTGCTTCGTGAAGCCGGCATAAGACTTCCCGGAGCCATGGGAAATACGATAGGCATAGTCGGAGGCCTCATAATCGGACAGGCAGCAGTGGATGCAAATTTAGTGAGCCCTATAGTGGTCATCCTGGTTGCATTCACCGCACTCTGTTCGTTTGCCATACCGAGTGAGGAGTTTGCATTTTCATTTAGGATACTCAAATTCGCTGTAATAATTATGTCGGCATGGCTTGGATATTTTGGATTTTTAATAAGTCTGATGGTGATACTTTTGCATCTCGCAAAGCTCAAAAGCTGTGGTTACCCATACATGATGCCATTTGTGGGCAGCGAGCTGACAGGCGGCGAGGATGAAAAGGACAGTATCATACGATTTCCGCTTCGCAGACTATGGAGGCGGCCTGTATTTGCAAGAGAAAAGGAGTGCAGAAAGCTGAAAGGAAATAAGGATGACTAAAAATATGAGCACAAGCTACACATTTGCACAAAACGAAAGCATATCGCCCCGCCAGCTATACAGGCTATACGTCTTTAATCTGCTTGGAGTCGGCACACTGGTGCTTCCAAACAATCTGGCAAAGCTTGGAAAGTATGCTTTTATCTCAATCGCACTCGGAGTTTTCATGGCATGGCTATTTATGTGGATAGTAAGCGAGGTACGTGAACGCAGGAAAACGATATATGACAGAAGCATTGATAAAACAAAATATGCGAAAATGTTAATTTATGATTTAATTATTGCGATATACGAGCTGTCACAGGCCGCATTTCTTGCATGGATATTTGTAAAGCTGATACGTGACAGCCTTATACCGGATGAGTCATTTACAGTTGTACTCCTTGTGATAATGGCGGTATGCGCTTATGCGCTAAGTGGCGGAGTGGAGTGCCGGGCCAGGGTATACGAGGTAGTATTTTTCTTTGTGCTGATACCGCTTGCTGCTATGCTTTTGTTTGCGATATCGGATGTGAGATTTGACTATCTGATGATTAAGGACAGAGTCGGTGTGGACTTTGGCATAGCGGATATATTTGCGGGTGCATACTATGTGTTTGCAGCATCCATTTCCGTGTTCAATATACTGTTTGTAAGGGAACGCACTGCTTCACAGATACGAGGGAGTGTGAGTAAAGCAATATTCACGTATGTAGGCATTCTTTTTTTATTGTATGCAGTATTGCTTGGAAACTTCGGAAAATATTCACTGTCGGAAATAGAGTTTCCGGCTGTCGTACTGATGAGTGATGTGCAGATAAAAGGCAGCTTCTTCAAGAGGGCAGATGCACTGATGCTGTCGGTGTGGTTTTTCACGCTGTTTTCAGTACTCAATATGAGCCTTTATTATGCGGTTTTAAGATGTGAGAATTTTGCTGAAAATACGGGAAAAATTATATTTACATTTAATAAAAACCGGCATTCCTGCAGCAATAAGCAATTTGGCTCTGACAGACAGAAAAGCCATGACAAGGAAAACAGCACTATGAGAAGCTGGTGCATCATTTTTGTCATAGCAGTCACAGTGACCTTAGCATATATTCTTGAAAGTGGAGATGAAATCGTGAAAAAATATCTTGGATTTTTATTGTGCATAGCAATACCGGTCATAGTAGTGCTGACGATAGGTCTCATGCTCACCGGCTGCAGTGCAGTGGAACTTGAGGAGCGCTGTTTTCCGACACTTGCGGCGGTCGATATTGTAGATGTAGATACTGACGAAATAACCGATAAAGAAGTAACTGATAACAAAGCATATGTTAGCCACAGAGATGTTTCGGCAAATGAAAATAGTGGATATATAGAGTTCTACTATAACATGGACAAATCCTACGAACCGGAATATGCATATGATATCAAAACAGCCGTGGACAGCTTCGAGGATCGGCTGTCACAGAAAGCCGATACCAATCATTTGAAGGTGATTTTAATAGGAAAAACACTTAGAAAAGATAAAGCAGCTTATTCAGACTTCATGGAATATTGCAAGACTTCAAAAAAATTTCCGAGAAACACATATGTGTGCATAGCAGATGATATAAATGATATCTTTGATAACATGGGTGATTATTATGAGCAGAAAATGAATAAGGAGAATCATGAGGATGGGGAACCGATAATTACACTTGGCACCTTGCTGGATGACTATACGAATGAAATTCATGAAACCCGGTAAAATTTTCAAAAAGGATGAATAAGCTCGTCAAATAAGGCAATACTTGTTTACATGAGAAAGAAAATAATAATAACAACCATAGCAATAATATCTCTTACGGCAGCGATAGCTGCAAAAAATCATACACCTGCCGCAAACACCAATAGTATAGCGTGTACAGCCGTCATGCAAAAATCCATCGCCGGCAAAATCCTGCGTTTCCACGTGCTGGCAAACAGCGACAGCGAAGCAGACCAGAATGTGAAAAAGCAGGTGCGCGATGCAGTAGGGGCTTACATAGAGCCATATCTGCTGGAGTGCGAAAATATCGAAGAAACCAGAGCCACCGTAAATGACCATATGGACGAAATAATAGCGGTATCAAAGGAGACGCTTGCAGCAAACGGTTTTACATATGGCGCATCGGCAGAGCTTACACACACCGATTTCCCGGAAAAGACGTATGGGGACTATACATTTCCTGAGGGAAATTACGAGGCGCTTGAAATAACACTGGGCGATGGAGCCGGTCATAACTGGTGGTGCGTGCTGTATCCAAACATGTGCTTTAGGGGCAGTGTGTACGAGGTGGTGGAGGACGAAGCAAAGGAAAATCTTAAGGAGGTACTCACTTCGGACGAGTATGAGAGCATATTTGACAGTGGAAAATATGAAATAAAACTAAAAATCCTTGATATTTTCAGATAAAACAGTTAGTATATTCATGCTGAAAAAATATATCAAAAGAAAATATGTGATGACAAATTATTAAAATGTGAATTAATTTAGATATGCAAGAGGATAAGGAGAAAGAAATGACAAAAGATGTAGTAGTATCATTAAAGGGCTTACAGCTCGCTCCGGACCAGCAGTCGGATGCGGTAGAGGTGATTGCCCCGGGAGAGTATTATATAAGAAATAACAAGCACTATGTGCTTTTTGAGGAGATAATGGAGGGTGAGACCCAGACACTCAAAAATATGCTTAAATTCAATGACAATTATCTTGAGTTCACCCGCAAGGGACCTATGAGTGTACATATGATATTTGAGAAGGGAAAGAAAAACCTGACATATTATTATACACCGTTTGGAAGTATCCAGATAGGTATTGATGCCACAAGCATAGAGGTAAAGGAGACTGAGGACGAGATAAGGGCAGAGGTAAAGTATGCACTTGATGTCAACTATGAATTTGTAGGCGACTGTCACATCAATATAGCTGTGAAGAAAAAAGGCGCAGCAGTCAAAATTGCATAAAAGTCTGCCAAGCCTATGGGGTAAAAAATATATAAAGCATATAAAAAACAGAGCATGTGAGGATGAAAGCCATCCCACATGCTCTGTTTATGTACATGAAAATTAAATCATGATATTATTTCTGCTTAGCCTTTTTGGCAGCCGCTTTAGCAGCTTTTCTTTCAGCCTTTGCAGCCTCCTCAGCCTTGAGCTGTTCGTTGGCCTTGCTGTAGTTTTCTGCCATTCTTGCACGGAAGCCTTTCTTCTTCTTAGGCTTCTCAAGAGGTCCTCTGATACCGCGGACAGCTGTGATGTAGATACCGCTGACAGAAGCCTTGACCTCTTTCTTTAAAGGAATCTCATCAAAGATCTGCTCGTCTGCGATAAGAGTCATGACTCTTGGTCCGACCTTGGCCTTGACTACAGGCAGCTTTGAGCGGCGCATAAGCTTTGGTGTCTGCTCAATAATCTGCTGTGGGAGACCGGCATCCTTTAGCTTCATACGCTTTTTGTCAATGATTAGCATATTGACAGTCTGTGATGCTGCAGCTATCTGCTCGTCCTGCTCTTCCTTTCTTTTTTGTGCTTTTTTACCGAGGATTGTTAATACTATAAATGCTACCACAAGCACTACTGCGATAACAATAAGTACGATTAATGCTGGATTCAAAACGTATCCCTCCTAAAAATTTGCTTATTTAAATTAATTTTATCAAATATGCTAAAAAAAATCAATCTTTATTGCAAGAATAGGTAAAACCGTAATATAATAGAACTATATTTTGGGAAAAGTCTTTAGAAGATGCAAAGGGGTACTTATTAATGAAGAAAATTGCTCTTCTGGCTGATGGCTGGAGAAGATATGTAACATATTCGTGGGTTGAGGGTATCATGGAAGGCTCTAAAGAGCTGGGACTGGATGTGTGCATGTATTTTTACAACACCAACGGAACCTGGAGTCAAGATCCAAAGTTTAACAAAGGCGAGTATGCGCTGAACGATTTGCCTGATTTAAACAGCTTCGACGGAGTGGTATTTGACTGCACCAATACGATCAACCAGGATGAGATACATTATATGGTCAGAAAGCTTCAGTCGGTAAATGTGCCGGTAGTGAGTATCGGGTATAAGGTTGATGGGTTTTACTATGTAGGCAACGACAATAAGAGGCTGTTTCGCAAGGTAATGGATCATATGTACTATGCGCATGGCTGCAAAAGCTTTGTGTTTGCAGGTGGTCCGCCGTATCATTATGAGAACAGAATGCGTTTTGAGGCCTTCAAGAAGGCTGTAAGTGATTATGGCATACAACTTACAGCTGATATGTACATGTTTGGTGATTTTGATTATCAGACAGGTGTCAGGTATATGAGTGATTGGCACGAGAGCAAAAAACCGTTACCGGATGTGTTTTTATGTGCAAATGACAATATAGCAGCAGGGCTGTGTGCGACAGCAGAGGTTCTCGGATACAAGGTACCACAGGATTTTAAGGTCACAGGCTTTGACAATCTGGATAAGGCTGCGTACTTTAACCCACAGATTACAACAGTGGAGCACAACAGGGGCAATATAGGCAGAAATGCTCTTGAGATATTTAAGGCGCTTTGGAATGGCACGGGCGATGCTTCTGATAAATACCTTGATTCTGAGTTTATCCCGGCTGAGAGCTGCGGATGCCCTAATACCGGCAGAGTGGATTATCGTAATTACATAAAGAATATTATCAAAGGCTCCGTTGCAAAAGAGCAGGAGGAGGATGCAGTAATGATCCTCCAGAAAGAGCTCGAGGAGTGCAATGAATACTATGATTTGTTTGAGAGATATTCTGACTATATACAGAGCATGAAGTGTGACGGAGTGTATGTGGTCAGTGTTTCTGATCTGGCAGCTGCAAGGAACAATGCACACTTTAGGAAGCATGGCTATGATATTGACGACGAGGTTGTACTCTATGCGGATGACAAGTACAATGGAAAACTTGAGTTTAAGAGTGTAAATGACCTTATGCAGTACATGCAGAGTGTAGATAAAAACACCTGCTATATGTATTACTCGCTGCATTTCAGGGACGAGATAGTGGGCTATGTAATATTCAGGAATCCTGAGTTTTTGTACGACCATCCTGAGCAGTTTGATATACAGTCGGCCTTGCTCAAGAAGCTTGAGAATCTTTTTAAGCAAAAGGTACTTGAGAATACAAATAATGAGCTTAAGAATCTCTACAACCATGATGCGCTCACAGGCCTATACAATCGTGTGGCATGCAATGAGATGGTCATTCCTATGTTTGCTGAGCTTGAAGACCAAAATGTCGGTTGCACCATAGTATTTCTCGATGTGGATGATTTCAAGGACATAAATGATACATACGGACACCAGTACGGTGACGAGCTTTTAAAGACTGTGGCGAGGGTGCTTGATGAGCAAAAGCCTGAAGGAAGTATGGTATATAGATTCGGTGGAGATGAATTTATCGTGTTTATCCCCGGGGACAGGCATGACACTGCTGAGAAGTATATAAAGCGCGTGTATGATATCATGGAGCAGCACAGCCTGTTTATCAGTCACGGCATCATATATACGAAGCCGGGCAGTGGTAAGAGCTTTGACGATTATCTCGTAAGTGCTGACACAAAGATGTATCAGCTTAAGCAGCAGCACAAGCAGAAAAAGGATAGCAATTTCTTAAAGGGAGTGGATATTTCATCCGTTCCTATGATGGTTGACAATAATATACAAATAATGGATAGGGAAGGTCATGTGTGCAGGGTATTTGATTTTTTAAAGCTGAATAATGTAAATTCAGTCCGTCTGCGCATATGGAATGAGCCTGATAAGGTGCCGGAGTCTAAGGGGTATTGCAGTCTTACATATGTTCTCGAGATGGCTCATATCATTAAAAAATACAAAATGCATTTTCTGCTGGATTTTCATTATTCGGATTACTGGGCAGATCCTAGACAGCAGAATAAGCCTGATGCGTGGAAGAATTTAAGCTTTGATGAGCTGAAGGAGGTAGTGCACAAGTACACATATGATGTGCTATACAGATTAAAAATCATGGATTGTGCGCCGGATATGGTTCAGATTGGCAATGAAATAAGGAGTGGTATGCTGTTTCCGGATGGTGCAGTGCCACAGTACAGGCAGCTGGCTGCGCTTGTAAATGAGGGAATCAGAGCTGTCAGGGAGCTGCTCCCGGAGACAAAGGTCATGATTCATCTGGATCAGGGAGGCAGATATAACTGTATTATGCCTTGGCTTGATTCTATGTTTAATGCGGGCATGCTGCCGATTGACGCGATTGGCCTTTCCTTTTATTCGTTCTGGCATGGTACCTTCATGGATTTGAAGGATACTATGAGCAGGCTCATAAAATTATATAATCTGCCGGTTTATATTGTGGAGACAGCTCATCCGTGGAGGCATTGCAAGGGAGAGCATATCTCGAAGGAACTCATGGAGACTGCAGGCCTTGATGCAGGCAGCGCAGAGCAGAAGAAGTCTCTTGAAATAATCATGCAGATAGCAGCAGAGGTGTCAAAGGATACCGGAAAGACCGGTGTATACTACTGGGAGCCTGTCGGTGTGCCTGGTAAAGGCATGGGAACCTGGTTTGAGAATATGGGTATGTTTGACGAGCATGGCAGGGCTTTGCCGGGCTGGGATGCAATCAGGGACTTTGATCCGAAAAATCCTCCGATTAAAGAGCTTGATAAGTATATTGAATCACTTTATGAGTATGAAGAAACACCGGAGGTGGAGGATTTCATGAAGCTTCTTATGATTCATGGAAATCTAATCTCAAATCCTGAATTTAAGGATGGATTTAATAATTGGCAGATTGAGACAAGTCTCGAAGAAAGACAGTATACACTGGGGAAGGATGGAGTGTTTATCTCTTCGGATGCCAATTTTGACTATTCGATAAGCCAGACAGTGGATATTGAATATACCGGTGAGTATATAGCAGCGGTTGACTATAGAGGAACCAATACAACAGGTGTCGATGTCGAGCTGTTTATGGATGTGGAGGATGAAAGCGGCGTTCATACATATACAAGCGACATTTTCCCGGCTGATGTCAGGTTTGTGACACATCTGCTTAAGCCGGTAAGGCTGCAAAAGAATGCCAGGGTGACAGTAGGGCTTAGGATGCATACTCCTCCGGTGTTTGCAAAGATAAAGAAATTTTCACTCGTTGTAATTTAACCTGATATGTGATATTGTAGATAGGTATAGTGTTTTGCGAATGCGTTTTTGCCGTGGCAGGGCATTGTACATATAAATAATGTAACTTACAGATTTCAGGAGGATTCCAATGAGTGAGAAGAAGAATACAGGTAAGAAGGCAGTCATAGCAGTGATTGTGATTGCACTTATCGTGGTAATTATTGCGCTTGCTGTTGTGATAAGCAACAAGAGCAAAAAGGGTGGCTCAAAGAGCGCAACAGAGGCAGGCACCCAGGCCGGCAGCGAGACGATGCGAAGCGGACAGTTTGACATAGACTACGCAAAGCAGGTTACAAAGCTTGCAGACTATTCAGGTGTTGCAATTACAGTCTCAAACGATTATGAGATAAACGATACAGCAAAGCAGACATATCTGACCAATGTGCTTCAGTCATATGGTGCAGATGCGTACAAGCAGGTTACAGATCGTGATACAGTTGCAGATGGCGATTATGTCAAGGTTGATTACACAGGATATAAGGATGGCAAAGCATTTGATGGTGGTTCTGCTACAGATGTGATGCTTGATGTGACAAACAACAGCCAGGTCGGCGGTTCATCCTTTATTGATGGATTTACAAAGCCTATAATCGGAGCCAAGGTGGGTGACAAGGTTAAGGGTGACGTGACTTTCCCTGAGGATTATGGCAACGATGACCTAAACGGACAGACAGTTACATTTGAGTATACAGTAAAGGGTATTTACTCAGCAGATCCTGTTGCACTTGCTGATATGACAGACGAGCAGGTCAACACAGTGTTTGGAAAGGCCGGAGTGACAACAAATGCCCAGCTTACCACACAGATTGAGAAAGATTTGAAGCAGCAGCTCTACAGCGCTGAGGTGGACAAGATAAAGAGCTACATGATTGACAACAGCACAGTTGAGATTCCTGATGAGTATCTACAGGCCAGACTCAATGAGTATATTGCTTCCTTTACCAAAGAAAATGTCAAGGATGGACAGACACTTAAGAAATATTTAAAGTCCAACTACAACATGACAGTGGATCAGGCCACAGAGAAGTGGAAGGAGAATCTGACAGACCAGATAAAGACAGAGTTCATCTTTGGGCTTATCGCTGAGAAGGAAAATATCAAGATGGATGATGATGCCTTCAACAGCTATGTGGATTACATCGTATCAGCCAGCAATGGTCAGTTCAGTAAGGCTTCTGAGGTATACAAGTATTTTGGAAGCGGACACAAGGATGAGGGAAAGACATACCTTAAGAACCAGTACCTTGTAAACAAGGCTATCGATACAGTCACAGAGAAAGCAAATGTGACATTTGAGGATGGCAGTGCAGCGCCGGATACTTCAAGTGGCAGCGCGGATGCCGAATAATAACGATAAATATGCTGTCTGTGGTGATGCGCAGGCAGCTTAAATGGAGGATTAGATAATGGAACTTACAAACATACGCGAGATTTTCCGCAACAAGGACAAATTCGCTGACAAAGAGGTGACTATCGGAGGATGGGTCAGAAGCAATCGTAATTCAAAGAATTTTGGATTTATCGTGGTAAACGACGGTACATTTTTTGAGCCAATCCAGGTTGTATACGGAAATGGCTTAGACAACTATGATGAGGTTGGCAAGATCAATGTCGGAGCTGCAATTATCGTAAGGGGTACACTTGTGCTCACTCCGGATGCAAAGCAGCCATTTGAGATTCAGGCCGCTTACGTGACTGTTGAGGGTGCATCCACACCGGATTATCCTCTGCAGAAGAAGAGACATACATTTGAGTATCTTCGTACAATCTCACACTTAAGACCTCGTACCAATACATTTGAGGCGGTTTTCAGAGTGCGCTCACTCTGCGCATATGCTATTCACAAATTCTTCCAGGAGAGGGATTTTGTGTACGTGCACACACCGCTTATCACAGGAAGTGACTGTGAGGGTGCAGGAGAGATGTTCCAGGTGACCACACTTGATTTGAACAATCTCCCTATGACAGAGGATGGAAAGGTGGATTTCTCAAAGGATTTCTTTAATAAGCCTACCAACCTTACTGTTTCAGGACAGTTAAACGGCGAGACATATGCTATGGCATTCAAGAATATCTACACCTTCGGACCTACCTTCCGTGCGGAGAATTCAAACACCACACGTCATGCGGCAGAGTTCTGGATGATTGAGCCTGAGATTGCTTTTGCAGACCTTGAGGATGATATGATGCTTGCAGAGAGCATGCTCAAGTATGTTATCAACTATGTGCTTGAAAATGCACCTGAGGAGATGGCATTTTTCAACAATTTCGTGGATAAGGGACTCCTTGACAGATTAAGAAATGTTGTTGAAAATGATTTTGCCCGTGTGACATACACAGAGGCTATCGACATCCTTTCAAAACACAATGACAAGTTTGATTACAAGGTATCATGGGGCTGTGATTTACAGACAGAGCATGAGAGATACCTTACAGAGCAGATTTATAAGCGCCCTGTATTTGTCACAGATTATCCGAAGGAGATAAAGGCCTTCTACATGAAGCTGAATGACGACGGAAAGACCGTTGCAGCAGTTGACTGTCTCGTGCCGGGAATCGGAGAAATCATCGGTGGAAGTCAGAGAGAGGATGACTACGACAAGCTTCTTGCCAGAATAAATGAGCTTGGACTTTCAGAGGATGACTACAAGTTCTACCTTGACTTAAGAAAATACGGTTCTGCAAGACACGCAGGCTTTGGACTGGGCTTTGAGAGATGCGTAATGTATCTTACCGGCATGGGCAATATCCGTGACGTTATCCCATTCCCTAGAACAGTTAATAACTGTGAGCTGTAATCACGAATGAATTTCATACATGAATAATTACTGCCCTTTGCACATATATATGATGTGTGGAGGGCGTTTTTATGTGGAGAAAAATCAAAGGTCCTGTGATAACAATATGTATCATGCATCTTACGGCGCTTTTGTGCCTTATCATACTTTCCATAGTACAGTGCTTTGTCGACATGGCGGAGTGGATAAGCTTTGCACTCTCAATGGCGGTCAATATAGTGGTGGGGCTTGTGTGCGGATTTTTGCTCAAATGCTGCTTTCACCGCAGACGTTTTATCAGGGTGACGGTCGTAGCATATTGGATAACGTATGTGATAGCAACAGTGGTCATAGATATAGGTGAATCAAAAAATATATTCGAGCTTTTGATAATACTCCTTCTGGTAATGTTTTCAGCGCTTGTTTTTCGCTAAAAAAGGACTTTTCATATTGATAATGCTGTGATATAATGTTGAAAGTAAATATGATGTGTCAATCAGACATCGTTAAATGAAAAGGAGATAAAAATGAAACACGTAAAGACATTAAATACAAGAAAATTACAGAACACTGTTAAAAAGGGCGGATGTGGCGAGTGCCAGACATCATGCCAGTCAGCTTGCAAGACATCTTGTACAGTTGGAAACCAGACTTGTGAGCAGTACAAATAGTCATAGGTGAAGCGGATTTAAAGAGTGTGCGCTGATAGGTGCACACTCTTTTCGCAGTGTAATTTTAAAATGTGTATAGAAAGAGAGGAATATTGTAGTGGTTCATCAGTACAAGAACAACGGCTATAATATTGTCTTAGATGTCAACAGTGGCGCAATCCATGTGGTGGATGATGTCACATATGACGTTATTGAGCTGTTTGAGGACAACTCAGCTAAGGAGATTATTGAAAAGCTTGTGGACAGGTATCCACAGACGGAGATAGAAGAAGCAATACAGGAAGTAAATGAGCTTAAGGATAATGAAGAGCTCTTCACAGAAGATACATACAAAGAGCGTATCATAGATTTTAAGAAGCGCCAGACAGTTGTAAAGGCACTTTGCCTTCACATAGCGCACGACTGCAACCTTGCCTGCAGATATTGTTTTGCAGAGGAGGGCGAGTATCACGGCAGACGAGCTCTCATGAGCTACGAGACAGGAAAACAGGCACTTGATTTTTTGATTGCCAATTCAGGCAGCAGGAGAAACTTAGAGGTAGACTTCTTTGGAGGAGAGCCTCTCATGAACTGGGATGTGGTGAAGCAGCTTGTGGCATATGGAAGAGAGCAGGAGAAGCTTCATGACAAGCATTTCAGGTTCACACTCACCACAAACGGTGTGCTCTTAAATGACGAGATTATGGAGTTCGCCAACAAAGAGATGGACAATGTAGTTCTTAGTATAGACGGACGCAAGGAGGTTCATGACCGCATGAGACCTTTCAGAAAGGGTGCCGGCAGCTATGACCTTATTGTTCCGAAATTCCAGAAGTTTGCAGAGAGCAGACATCAGGACAAGTACTATGTGAGAGGTACATACACACATTTCAATACTGATTTTTCAAAGGATGTGCTTCATCTGGCTGATTTAGGCTTCAAACAGATTTCGGTTGAGCCTGTAGTGGCACAGCCTACAGATGAGTATGCACTTAAGGATTCTGATTTACCTGTGCTCTTTGATGAGTACGACAGACTTGCAGCAGAGATGGTAAAGAGAAACAAGGCAGGAAACGGCTTCAATTTCTTCCATTTTATGATAGATTTAGAGGGAGGACCTTGTGTATATAAGCGTCTTTCCGGTTGTGGCTCAGGAACTGAGTACCTGGCAGTGACTCCATGGGGAGATTTATATCCATGCCACCAGTTTGTGGGCAATGAGGACTTCCTTATGGGTAATGTCTGGGATGGCATCAAGGCCACTGACATCCAGGATGAGTTTAAGTGCTGTAATGTTTATGCCAAGGAAAAATGTCGCAACTGTTTTGCCAGATTCTATTGCAGCGGTGGCTGTGCCGCCAACTCATACAACTTCCACGGCACAATCACTGATGCCTATGATTTAGGCTGCGAGCTGCAGAAGAAGCGTATAGAGTGCGCTATCATGATTAAGGCAGCAGAGGCTGATATGGCAGATGATGCACAATAATTTGAATTTGTCACGGGAAACGGATAGCGGTATTTGTGACCCGTGTGCGAATATATTTGCCATCTGTATACCTATATGGATGGTAGCAAAATGACAGGAAGGTATAAGAAAATGAAAAAAGGAAAGAGTTGGGTGATTATCCTTGTGGCAGTCATTTGTATCGGCTTGCTGGGCTGGTATTCCACTGCAGTAATCACCGACACAAAGCAAAAGCAGGAGGCAACTGCTAATGGTGAGAGCACCAAGGATAAGGATTATCAGAATATCAAGCTTGGTCTCGACCTCTCAGGTGGTGTTTCAATCACCTACCATATCAAGGACAAGAATCCTTCAGACAAGGATGTAAATGATACTATCGCAAAGCTCGAGGAGCGTGCAGAGAGCTACACAACAGAGTACTCTGTATACAAGAGCGGGGATGACCGTATCACTGTAGAGATTCCGGGTGTTGACGACCCTAACAAGGTACTCGAGGATCTTGGAAGTCCGGGATCACTGTACTTCATCGCCCAGTATGACAGTGACGGAAATGCCAACTATACACAGGACACATCGGTTGAGGGCGGCTACAAGCTCAACTATGATATTGACACCTTAAAGGCCAATGGTTCAGTCATCCTCGATGGTAACGATGTAAAGGATGCAAGCGCCCAGTATGACCAGTCATCATCTACATCAACCAAGGAGCCTGTTGTTTCATTAAAGCTCAAGGATAAGGCTATTGACACATGGGCAGATGCCACAAAGAAGGCAAAGGATGCAGGACAGTCAATCGGTATATACTATGATGATCATTTCATCAGCGTTCCTACAGTAAGCGCCGTTATCTCAGATGGTAACTGTGTAATCAACGGAATGAAGGATTACGACGAGGCAACAAGCCTTGCAACATTTATCCGTGTCGGAGCCATCAACCTCCAGCTCGAGGAGTTAGAGTCAAATGTTGTTGGCGCACAGCTCGGTGGAACAGCGCTCACAAATGCAGTAAAGGCTGCAATTATCGGAATTATCTTAATCATGATATTCATGATTGTGCTCTATGGTATACTCGGTGTGGTTGCATCTATCGGACTTGCACTCTACTCAATGCTTACAGTACTGTTTATTTACTGGTTTGAGATTACACTTACACTGCCGGGTATCGCGGGTATCATCCTTGGTATCGGTATGGCAGTAGATGCAAACGTTATCGTATTTGCCCGTATCCGTGAGGAAATCGCAGGTGGCAAATCAGTGCTTGCTGCAGTAAATGAGGGCTACAAGAAGGCTCTTTCAGCCATCCTCGATGGACAGGTTACTACATTTATCGCAGCACTTGTGCTTATGGTGCTCGGTTCAGGTACAGTAAAGGGCTTTGCATACACACTTATGATTTCAATTATTCTGTCACTGTTTACAGCTCTTTTTATTGCAAAATACCTTACAAGAGCATTTTACGGTGTCGGTGTCAGAGCTGAGAAGTTCTACGGCAAGGCAAAGAAGAGAAAGGTTATCAGATTTGTACAGAACAGAGTTAAATACTTTGTTATCTCAGGAGTAGTTATACTTGCAGGTATTGGCGGCATGATTTATTTCGGTGCTACAAGCGGCAATGCATTAAACTACAGTCTTGAGTTTGTAGGTGGTACATCAACCACTGCAGACTTTGGCAAGGATTATACAGCCGCAGAGGTTGAGAAGGACATCGTGCCTTCAGTATCAAAGCTCCTTGGCAATAGTGCAGTGCAGGTTACTACAGTCCAGGGCAGCCATGATGTCACATTAAAGACACGTACACTTTCACTCGATGAGAGACAGGATCTCGCAGCTCTTCTTGAGAAGGATTTCAATGTTGATGCATCAACTATAGAGACTCAGAGTATCAGCTCAACAATCAGTGGAGAGATGAGAACAAACGCTGTAAAGGCAGTTATTATTTCATGTATTTTCATGCTGTTATATATCTGGTTCAGATTCAAGGACATCAGATTTGCTTCAAGTGCTATCCTTGCGCTGGTACATGATGTGCTTGTTGTTGTCACAGCATATGCACTTATCAGAATCTCAGTCGGCAGTACGTTTATCGCATGTATACTTACAATCGTAGGTTACTCAGTCAACGATACAATCGTTATCTTTGACCGTATCCGTGAGAACCTTCACGGTATCAAGAAGTACTCAGCAGATGAGCTTGCTGATATAGCAAACGAGTCCCTTACACAGACACTTTCACGAAGCATCAATACTTCGCTTACTACATTTGTTATGGTATTGTTACTCTTTATCTTTGGTCATACATCAATCAGAGAGTTCTCATTACCACTCATGGTAGGTGTGCTTTGCGGAACATATTCTTCAATCTGCATCGCTACAGAGCTGTGGTATGTTATGAAGCTTTATCTGGGCAAGAGCGCCATCAAAAAGCAGGCGGCTGCACCGGCTAAGGTTTCTAAAAAAGCTAAGAATTAATAATTAATTTATGGCCCGGCCTTTAAAGGCTGGGCTATTGTTTTTTGTGGACTTATTAATATATGCAGATATGTTTATATATTTATAAATTTATGTGCGGAGTAATAGAATGGAGCATTATTTATATGAAAATTTTTCTGATTTATCTGCTTCTTATGAATATAGCAGGCTTTGCTGCGATGGGAATTGACAAGTGTAAGGCCAAGGCACACGCATGGCGCATCCCGGAGAAGACATTATTTGGGCTCAGCCTGCTGGGCGGAAGCGCCGGTACCTGGGCTGGGATGTATGCCTTCAGGCACAAGACAAAGCATTGGTATTTTGTAAAGGGGATGCCGCTTATTTTCTTTATCCATGTGGTTATTGCATGTGTTATCTACAGGAATTTCTATTAGAAATTTCTATTAGAAATTTAATTATACAAGGTAACAAAATACTTAATGTAGGTAAAAAGTAACAAAAAAATGTAGCATATAAGTACATAATTGTGTATAATAGATAACAGGTACAAAACCACTACACAACTATCAAGGAGGGCAAAATAATGTGGGCATATGAAAGTGTATTTTATCAGATTTATCCGTTAGGCTTCTGTGGGGCGCCATTTGAGAATGATGGTGTTTTGGAGCACAGAATTTTGAAAGTGAATGACTGGATACCTCATATCAAAAAGCTTGGGGCAGATGCAATCTATTTTTCACCGGTGTTTGAATCTGATACACACGGATATAATACAAGGGATTATACAAAAATAGACACAAGGCTTGGCACAAACGAGGACTTCGCACAGGTTTGTGACAATCTGCACAAGGACGGCATAAAGGTAGTGATGGATGGTGTGTTCAATCATGTGGGAAGAGGTTTTTGGGCGTTTCAGGATGTGCTTAAAAACAGAGAAAGCTCACCATATGTGAACTGGTTTGGTCGTATAGCGTTCGATGGCAATTCAAACTATAATGATGGATTGTGGTACGAGGGCTGGGAAGGAAACTATGATCTGGTCAAGCTTAATCTGAGAAATGAGGATGTAATCCAGCATATCTTTTCAGCGATAAAGGGCTGGGTAGACGAGTTTGATATAGACGGGCTGAGACTTGATGTGGCATACTGCCTCGACCATGATTTCCTCAGAAGACTAAGGGGGTTCTGCGACTCACTAAAGCCGGATTTCTTCCTGGTGGGAGAGACACTGCATGGTGACTACAACCAGATTATGAATGATGCGATGCTTCACTCGGTAACGAACTATGAGTGCTATAAGGGTCTGTACTCGAGCTTTAATTCCATGAATATGTTTGAGATAAATCATTCGCTTCTCAGACAGTTCGGACCGGAGCAGTGGACTCTCTACAAGGGTAAGCACCTCCTGTCATTTGTGGACAATCATGATGTGACAAGAGTGGCAAGCATACTGACCAATGAAAAGCATCTGCCACTAATCTATGCACTTGCATTTGGTATGCCGGGCATCCCTTGTGTGTACTATGGCAGTGAGTGGGGAGAGAAGGCAAAAAAAGAAGACGGTGACCCGGCTCTGAGGGCATGCTTTGAAGCGCCACAGTACAATGAGCTGACTGAATGGATTTCAAAGCTCGCAGAGGCAAAGAAAGAGTCAAAGGCACTCTGCTACGGTAATTTCTATTCGGTTGTGCTCACAAACGGCCAGTGCGTTTTCGGTCGTGAATGTGATGGCGAAAAGGTATTCGTGTGCATCAATGCCGCAGACCAGCCGTTTTTCGCGGGCTTTGATATGGGAAAGGGTGATGCCACAGACCTGATTACAGGTGAGCAGGTTACATTAAACGGTGGCCTTGAGCTGCCACCTTACAGTGCATACTTTTTGAGATAACATTTGTATGGACAATAAAAGAAATAATAGAAGAAAAAATGAAAGAAAAGAGCTCATATGTGCTGTCACAGCCGTAGTGGTACTTTACACAGCTATGGAGTCGATAGGCATCACATGCCCCATTAAGTTCATCACCGGAATATCATGTGCAGGCTGTGGCATGTCGAGGGCATGGATGGCATTTTTACAGCTTGATATAGCAAAGGCATTTGCATACCATCCGCTTTTTTGGCTTGTGCCTATTGCGGTAATAGTGCTTTTGTGTAAATCTAAAATAAATATTAAAATTTATAAAATAATTATATTTACAATCATCATTATGTTTGCTATTGTTTATATATGCAGATTGATATGGTCAGGAGATGATGTCGTGGTCTTTGAGCCGGAAAACAATATCCTGTTTCGTATCATTCGTGTAATAAAAAGCAAATAAAAAAGGAGAAAGAAGATGTTTTGTGAGAAATGTGGAAAAGAAATTCCTGATTCAACAAAATTCTGTCCATATTGTGGAGCAGCTGTTTCCAAGGCACAGGATTTTGTCAACAAAGCAGGAGAGGCCTTTAATGCAGCAGAGCAGGAGCTTGGAAGTGCATTTGATGAGGTAAAGCAGTCCTTCACAGGAAACAGTGCAAACCAGCAGAATGCAGGTGGACAGTACAATGGAGGCTACCAGAACAACGGAGCCGGACAGTACAACGCAGGCTACCAGAACAACGGAGCCGGACAGTACAATACAGGCTACCAGAACAATGGTGGTCAGACTCCTCCGCCATACAGGGGAGAGAAGTTAAAGGACGACAGAGGTCT
>OHDC01000292.1_pt1 | contig 36532 bp, 29 predicted proteins | sample 1566851 | NCBI WGS metagenome assembly OHDC01 (sample SAMEA3879590, study PRJEB24766) | human gut metagenome | biome: human-associated habitat; feature: feces | place: USA | collected 1985/1987 | reverse complement strand
CACGATTAAATTGAGCGGCAAAATTACACATACTTTCTTTATTCACAAAACTTTCGACAAAAAAATCGACAATCCTAACATAAAATACCTGCCTTTCTTACTGACAGTTATCAAAACTGCCCGCAGATAAGATTTCACTTACAGAAGCAACAATAGATAAAATAACAGAATTTACTCCATGTAATACAAGTAAAGTGAGTATCTTTGAAAACGCTTATCAACACCTTATACAGTATGAATTTAACAATTAATGAACGTATTGCCGCCTTGCGGACACACATTGCCCAAGAAAACATACAGGCATTCATCATTCCAAGCACAGACCCTCACCTCAGCGAGTACGTAGCTCCCCACTGGCAGTCGCGGGAATGGATTTCCGGATTTACAGGTTCAGCCGGCACGGTAGTTATAACAGCAGAAGGGGCCGGTTTATGGACCGACTCCCGTTATTTCCTGCAAGCCGCCCGGCAGATAGAAGGAACAGAAATCACATTATACAAAGAGATGTTACCTGAAACGCCAAGTATTCCGGCATTCTTGAACTCACGCCTGCAAGAGGGAGACACCGTAGGAATAGACGGAAAAATGTTCTCGGCCAAAGAAGTGGAGCATCTGCAAGAAGCATTGAGAAAGAGCGGTATTCATGTAAAAAATGTTGCCGACCCCCTGCAACTGTTATGGAAAGACCGCCCGGCAATGCCATTGTCTCCCGCGTTTATTCACGACACACAATATGCCGGCAGGAGCTTTACAGAGAAACTTGCAGCCGTCCGAAAAGAGATGGACGCAAACGGTGCTGAATCTTTGCTACTGTCGGCACTGGATGAAATAGCCTGGCTGCTCAACATTCGAGGGAATGACGTACACTGCAACCCGGTTGTTGTCAGCTACCTGCTGATAGAGAAAAACGCAGTGCATTATTTCATCCAACCGCAAAAAGTCACAGCAGAGCTAACTTCCTATTTTAACGTTAATGGCATCTCCGTACATATATATGAAGAAATAGAAGATTACCTTAACCACTTCCCTGCAAGAAGCATACTGGCAGATTCCGCCAAAACAAATTACGCCATCTACTCGGCAATCAATCCGCAATGCCGGATAATCGACGGCACATCCCCCGTAACTCTACTGAAAGCCATCCGCAACAAACAGGAAATAGCCGGCATCCATACGGCTATGCAAAGAGACGGCGTGGCATTGGTTAAATTTCTGAAGTGGCTGGAAGATGCCGTCCCTACAGGCCGGGAAACAGAAATCAGTATAGATAAAAAGCTACATGCTTTTCGGGCTGCACAACCACTTTACATGGGCGAAAGCTTTGATACGATTGCCGGCTATAAAGAACATGGAGCCATAGTTCACTATGAAGCGACTCCCGAAACGGATGTAACACTGAAAGCGGAAGGCTTTCTTTTACTGGACTCCGGAGCCCAATATCTGGACGGAACGACAGATATAACCCGTACCATCGCACTTGGCAACTTGACGGAGGAAGAGAAAACCGATTACACCTTAATATTGAAAGGCCATATCGCACTGGCAACGGCGGTATTCCCTGAAGGCACCCGCGGAGCGCAACTGGACGTATTGGCACGCCTCCCGATATGGAAGCAGCACATGAATTATCTGCATGGAACCGGCCACGGAGTGGGACATTTCCTCAATGTACACGAAGGACCGCAGAGCATCCGAATGAACGAGAATCCCATTCCCTTGCAACCGGGTATGGTCACTTCCAACGAACCAGGCGTATACAAGGCCGGAAGCCACGGCATCCGCACCGAAAACCTGTTACTGACAGTTCCTGCCGGCGAAGGTATGTTCGGCAATTATCTGAAGTTCGAGACCATCACGCTCTGTCCTATCTGCCGGAAAGGAATCATCAAGGAATTGCTGACTGCCGAAGAAATCGAATGGCTGAACGAATACCATCGAGTTGTATACGAAAAGCTATCTCCTGACTTAGACAATGATGAAAAAGAGTGGCTGAAAGAAGCATGTAAACCATTAATTATTAACCGATAACCAACAGAAAAAAATGGCACTAATAAAATCAGTAAGAGGTTTCACTCCGGAAATCGGAGAGAATTGTTTTTTAGCAGATAACGCTACTATCATCGGAGATGTAAAAATGGGACGGGATTGCAGCATCTGGTTCAGTACCGTGTTGCGCGGAGATGTCAACTCCATCCGCATCGGAAACGGTGTAAACATCCAAGACGGAAGCGTACTGCACACCTTATACGAGAAATCTACCATTGAAATAGGCGACCATGTATCCGTAGGCCACAATGTAACCATCCACGGAGCTGCAATCAGGGATTATGCACTTATAGGCATGGGGTCTACCATTCTGGACCATGCCGTAATAGGCGAAGGCGCCATTGTAGCCGCCGGCTCATTGGTACTTAGCAACACCGTGATAGAACCGGGAAGCATCTGGGGTGGCGTACCTGCCAAATTCATTAAAAAGGTAGACCCCGAACAGGCAAAAGAACTAAACCAGAAGATTGCGCACAACTACCTGATGTACTCAAGCTGGTACAAGGAGTAAAGGTATCGGCTGCCTCTAAAAAGGAGACTGCCTACATATAGGAAAAATGAAAGCGTCACAACTCATTTTTTGAGAAGACAAACTTTTAACTTGAAATTAGAACATCCTAAAAGACTAAAGAAAAGAGTCGTATCATTACTCTCAAAACGGAGTTTGATACGACCCTTTTAGAGGTTATAATTACAGTCTGTAACTTTTCAGAGTCTCGTTTTAGTTTTGACAACCCCTCATATTTTTTATGGAAAGAGGTCTTTGGCAACCTCTTCAACAGTCTAAAAGTTTATCATACCCAAAACTTTGTCCGTTGCCCCGGCATTGCCGGTTACATAAGTCCCCGCATTCGTACCGGTCTCGCGCAAGAAGCTTTCATCTTCCAGCATACGGTCGAGCAACGCTTTCAGTTCTTCATAACTCTTGACAGAGAACCCGCCTTTTGCCTCCAGGAGCTGAACGGCTTCCTGGAATTTCTGGTACTTCGGCCCAAAGATTACCGGAATGCCATATACGGCAGCTTCCAACGTATTATGGATACCCACTCCGAACCCACCACCGATATAGGCAATCTCTCCATAGCGATAGATGGAGGAAAGCAGGCCGAAGCAGTCTATTATCAGGCAATCCGCCTTACGGACATTCTTTTCGTCGGCACGGGTATAACGCACATACGGACGCTTCAGCTTACGGATTATCTCTACCAAATGATTTTCGTCGATTACATGCGGAGCGATAATCAGCTTTACTTCCGGATGCTGATTAAAGTATTCGATAAACAAATCCTCGTCGGGCTGCCAGGAACTTCCGGCAACAAAAGTCATCGTATTGTTCTTGAACAACTCAACCAAAGGCAAGTCTTTAGCCTCTTCCCGAATTTGAAGCACGCGGTCAAAACGGGTATCCCCCACCACAGTCACCCGGTTGATACCAATCTTCGCCAGATAACGCTTGGAGCGCTCGTTCTGCACGAAGATATGGTCGAAGTTGCGCAGCACGTTCCTATACGTACCGCCGTACCATTTAAAAAAAATCTGCCCGCGGCGAAAGATGGAAGACACGCTATAAACGGGGATGCGGCGCTTATGCAACTCATCCAAGTAGTTCTTCCAAAACTCATACTTGATAAAAAACGCCATGCAGGGATTCACCAGGTCAAGAAACTTCCTCACATTGCGCGGTTTGTCGAAAGGCAGATAACACACGATATCCGCCCCCCGGTAGTTCTTGCGCACTTCATAGCCCGACGGCGAAAAGAATGTCAGCAAAATACGATAATCCGGATATTTGGCACGTATCTTCTCAATCAGCGGGCGTCCCTGTTCAAACTCTCCCAAAGAAGCAGCGTGAAACCAGATATAACGCGCATCCTTCTCCAGCTGCTGCCGAAGAAGTTCGTACACGACCCAATGCCCCTTCATCATCTTCCGCGGTTTACGGCTGAAAGGAGCCACCAGGTGCACCGCAATATCATAGAGTATTATTGCTAAATTATAAAACATACTTTTCTCCGCTTCAACTTATTTCAGAACGTCGATGGCACGCTGTATGCGAGCAAGCGTCTCTTCTTTGCCCAACAATGCGGTAATATCGAACATGTGCGGTCCTTTACACTCTCCTACCACTGCCAGCCGGAAAGCATTCATCACATTACCCATGTGATATCCTTTCTCCGTAATCCAGCCGATAACTACATCTTCCGACGGTTTAGAGGAGAAATCCCCAATGCCCCGAAGCACTTCCATCAATTCCATCATGATGCGCGGAGTATCTTCCGACCAACGTTTCTTCACATCCTTCTCGGCATACTGCTCAGGAGCAACAAAGAAGAAACGTGCCTGATCCCACAGTTCTTTCACGAAGTTGACGCGGCCCTTTACCAGGGAGACTACCGTAGTAAGGAACGCATCGCTGTATGCACCAAGGTCTACACCGTGCTCTTTCAGTACCGGCTTGAAAAGTTCCGCAAGCTCCTCGTCCGATTTCTGAAGAATATATTCATGGTTAAACCAGATACCTTTCTTATAGTCGAACTTAGCACCCGATTTGCTGCAATGACTCAGATTGAACAGTTTTACAAGTTCATCCATCGACATCAATTCCTGGTCGTTACCCGGGTTCCAGCCCAGCAAGGCAAGGAAATTGATAACAGCTTCCGGCAGATAGCCCGATTCGCGATAGCCCGAAGACACTTCGCCCGACTTGGGGTCGTGCCATTCCAGCGGAAATACCGGGAAGCCCAGACGGTCGCCGTCGCGCTTGCTGAGCTTACCGTTACCTTCGGGCTTCAGCAACAGCGGCAGGTGTGCGAACGCCGGCATCGTATCTTCCCAACCGAAAGCACGGTACAGCAGCACATGCAGCGGAGCGGAAGGCAGCCACTCTTCACCGCGGATAACGTGGGAAACTTCCATCAAATGGTCATCCACAATATTTGCCAGGTGATAGGTAGGCAGTTCGTCCGCCGATTTGTAAAGCACCTTATCGTCAAGGATAGACGAGTTTATCACGACCTCGCCACGTATCAAGTCGTTCACATGCACATCTTCGTCCGGCTCTATCTTGAAACGGACCACATACTGCCTGCCTTCGGCAATCAGCGCGTCCACTTCCTCTTTGGGCATCGTCAGCGAATTGCGCATCTGCATGCGCGTAGAAGCGTCGTACTGAAAATTGGCAATCTCCGCACGCTTGGCTTCCAGCTCCTGCGGAGTATCGAAAGCGATATATGCCTTGCCGGCATCCAGCAACACCTGTACATACTTCTTGTATATGTCGCGGCGTTCGGACTGACGGTACGGACCATGTTCTCCACCAAAGCTGACACCCTCGTCAAAAGGAATGCCCAACCACTTGAAAGACTCCAATATATATTCTTCCGCTCCCGGCACAAACCGGTTGGAATCGGTATCCTCAATGCGGAAAATCAAATCTCCTCCATGCTGACGGGCAAAGAGATAATTATACAACGCAGTGCGCACACCACCGATGTGCAACGCCCCCGTAGGACTCGGGGCAAAACGGACTCTGACTTTTCTTTCTGTCATAATCTATCTTACTTATAACTAAATTAGACGGCAAAATTAAACCTTTTTTTCCATACTATTGTTTTTTTTTGTACTTTTCGCAAAAATTTCAACCGATATGAACTATTTCAAAGGTAAAAACAAAGAGTTCTCGTTCAGAGATTTGATATACAAGGCACTTATTTTTATAGGTACGGTGGGAGTTATTGTCTATTTCCTGCCGAGAGACGGTAAGTTTAATTACCAGTTTGACATTGACAAGCCCTGGAAGTACGGGCAACTGATGGCTACCTTCGACTTCCCCATCTACAAAGACGACCAAGTCGTAAAAAAAGAACAAGACAGCATCCTGGCCTCTTTCCAACCCTATTTCCAATTGGACAAGAGCACCGGGAAAGAGGCGCTCAAGAAACTGAAGAACGACTATCAGACTCATCTGCGCGACATTCTGCCCTCTTCCGATTACATCCGCCATATCGAAAAAATACTATCCGAGGTGTACAGGGCGGGCATCCTTTCCACTGAAGAACTTGCCCGGCTGCACAAAGACAGCACATCTGCCGTTATGGTGATAGACGACAAGCTTGCCAACCAACGGAGCATCGACAAACTCTACTCTGTAAAGCAGGCATATGCCTACCTGCTTACGGCCGATACCGTACACTATCGTCCGAACATACTCCGGCAGTGTTCCCTCAACGAATACCTCTCTCCCAACCTCACCTACGATGCCCGGCGGACAGAGACCGCCAAGGAAGAAATCCTCGACAACTATTCATGGGCAAACGGCATCGTACTGAGCGGGCAGAAAATCATCGACCGCGGCGAGATAGTGAGCCGGGAAACCTACAATATCCTCGAAAGCCTGCGCAAAGAGTCCATCCAGCGCAGCGAGTCCATCGGCCAGAAACAACTGATGCTGGCAGGGCAGATTCTGTACGTCGGCATCTTCATATTGTGCTTCATGCTTTATCTCGACCTCTTCCGCAAAGATTATTACAACCGCAAAGGCAACCTCGCGCTGCTTTTCACCCTTATCATGTTCTATTGTGTGGTAACGGCCGTTATGGTAACAAACAATATATTCAACGTATACATCATTCCCTATGCCATGCTGCCCGTCATTATCCGCGTGTTTCTCGACTCACGGACAGCCTTTCTCACACAGGTCGTCACAATACTGATTTGTTCCATCTGCCTGCGCTATCCGCACGAGTTCATCCTGCTGCAACTAACGGCAGGTTTGGTTGCGATTTTCAGTTTGAGAGAATTATCGCAACGCTCGCAGTTGTTCCGCACGGCCATCCTGGTGATTCTGACTTATGCAGCCATTTATTTCGCTTTTGAACTGATAACGGAAAACGACCTTTCCAAACTGAACGGCAGTATGTACACCTACTTCGTGATAAACGGCGTGTTGCTGCTTTTCACGTATCCGTTGCTCTTCCTGGTGGAAAAGACCTTCGGCTTCACTTCGAATGTTACTCTGGTGGAATTGTCCAACATCAACAACAGTTTGCTGCGGCGCATGTCGGAAACCGTACCCGGCACATTCCAGCATTCCATGCAGGTAGCCAACCTCGCAGCCGAAGCAGCCAACCGCATCGGCGCAAACAGCCAGTTGGTGCGTACAGGCGCTTTATACCATGACATCGGCAAAATGGAGAATCCGGCATTCTTTACCGAAAACCAGTCGGGCGGTGTCAATCCGCACAAGAATCTCGGTTACGAACAGAGTGCGCAAGTCGTCATCGGACATGTAACGGACGGATTGAAACTGGCCGAGAAGAACAACCTGCCTAAAGTCATCAAGGATTTCATTACTACCCACCACGGTAGGGGAAAGACAAAATACTTCTACATATCCTGGAAAAACGAGCATCCCGGCGAGGAACCCGACAACGAATCATTCACCTATCCCGGTCCCAACCCTTTCAGCAAGGAGCAAGCCATCCTGATGATGGCGGATTCCGTAGAGGCAGCCTCGCGCAGCCTGCCCGAATATACGGAAGAGAGCATCAGCAACCTGGTAGACAAGATTATCGATTCGCAGGTGGAGGAAGGTTATTTCAGGGAGTGCCCCGTCACGTTCAAGGACATAGCAACGGTAAAAGCCGTTTTCAAAGAAAAATTGAAAACCATCTACCACACCCGCATCAGTTACCCGGAACTTAAAAAGCAAGACCTATGAAAATCAGTACCAAAGAACAGCAAAGAGCGGAATTTCTGTTGCAAAGCCAACGGATTCAACTGCATCAGATTGAAAGTTTCAGTTTCATGGAACGCTACCCCCGGCAGGCGCATAAGGATATCCCGGCAGGAAAAGCCAAATACGGTCCCGGAATATTCGTATTTCACCTAAAGGAAAAGCAGGATAAGGTAATATACATGCCTCCCTTCAGGCATCCTTCATCACTCGTCCGCTTTCTGGTGTCGCAAGGAGTGCCTTTTGCCAATTATGTTCCGCGCGGACGGAGCATGGAAACCCTCCCGGAGGAAACTTACCGGCGTCCCTCGCTGTATATGTTTTGGTTCTTCATATTATTCCTCATGTTCCTGATATTGGGTTACTATTCCGTCGGCATCGATGCATGGTGGGGATTCATTCCGGCCATCCTGTCCTTCGGACTGAGCCTTTTCTTCATTTGCATGCTGATGACCCGGTTCTGCTACCTGACGCTGGACAACGAAAACCTCACCGTACACAGTGCAGGCAGGACAATCCGCTATCCGTATACAGACCTGCGCAAGGTCAACTTCGATTTTGCCCGGGAACAGACTTTCACCCACATCATGGAATTGCTCGACAAGGACTACCGCTACCGTCTTTTCTACATCGGCCGGGTTTCAAGGAAAAAGCTGAATGAGATTGCCGAACGGTTGCAGCAGGCCGGAGTGGATGCAACGTGCAGCCTCAACGACAACAAGCGTTTTTATCATGACAACAGGCATTGAGCGGTGATTATTCGCCAACCGCTCCGAGCAATCCTGCACAGGCGTCTTCCAATATATCGAGTACGTATTCAAACCCCTCGGCTCCGCCATAATAAGGGTCGGGCACGTAATCGGCATGGGCAAACTTAGTACAGTATTCCGTCATGCGATGTATCTTTCCGCATGCTTCCACAGAAGGGGCACGCTCTTTCAAATCATCAATATTACGGTCATCCATTCCGATAATCAAATCGAACTCATAGAAATCATCCGTACATACCGGACGGGAACGGTGCGTCAGGTTGTAACCCCGACGGGCGGCATGGGCACGCATCCTGCTGTCGGGCAGCTCTCCCTGATGATAGGAAAGAATACCTGCCGAGTCGATAACGAACTCATCTTCACGCCCTGCCTCTTCTACCAAATGCCTCATCACCCCTTCCGCCGAAGAAGAACGGCAAATGTTGCCCAGGCAAACAAACAATATCTTTTTCTTCTCTTTCATACTCAAACACATATTAAACATTCCGCAACCCGCACTACGGCCATCTACATCGGGTCTACATCATAATATACAATCAGCGACTTGAAACGGTCTTCCATTATCATCTCCTTCTGTACCTGCAGCAACAATTCGCGGACACGCGCCATAGGAGCTTTGGTTTCAATCTTCACTACAATTTTGCGGATAAACAGCGTCTGCACACGTGCCACCGGCGGTTTATCCGGCCCTAACACCCGATTGCCGAAGATGGCACGCAGCTTGCCCGCCATAGTCTGCGCCATCAAATCGAGCAGGGACTCATTGCGATTCTTCAGATACACATATATGAGGCGATAATAAGGAGGATAATGAAACATCTGCCGCTCGGCAAGCTGTCCGTCGACCATGCCTTCGTAATCATTGGCAATTACCTGAGGGATGATAGGATGCTCAATGCTCTTGGTCTGCAACACTACCCTGCCCCTTTTATTCTTCCGTCCGGCACGCCCTGCCACCTGCGCCATCAACTGGAAAGCACGCTCATAGGCACGAAAATCCGGATAGTTCAGCATCGTATCCGCATTCAGAATGCCTACCACGCTTACGTGGTCGAAGTCCAGCCCTTTGGAAACCATTTGCGTACCGATAAGAATATCCGTCTTTCCCTGTTCAAAATCGGCGATGATACGCTCGTAGGCCGCGCGTGTGCGGGTGGTATCCAGGTCCATACGGGCAACGGTCGCTTCGGGAAACAGGAGTTTGACGTCGTCCTCTATCTTTTCCGTACCGAAACCGCGGTTGCGCAAGTCCGTTCCTTCGCAAGCGGGACAGATGCGGGGCAGTTGATAGGTATATCCGCAATAGTGGCAGGTCAGTTGGTTCAGTCCTTTATGATAGGTCAGGCTGACATCACAGTTCTTACATTTGGGAACCCACCCGCACGTATGGCATTCTATCATCGGGGCAAACCCCCTGCGGTTCTGAAACAGAATGACCTGTTCTTTCCGTTCCAGTGCCTCGCGGACATATTGCAGCAACAAAGGGGAAAAGGGCCCGTTCATCCGCTTCTTGCGCTGCAACTCCTTGATGTCTACCGGAATAATCTCCGGCAACTGTATCTCCTTGTACCTCTCCTTCAGCTCCACCAGCCCGTACTTTCCGGACATGGCGTTGTGCCAGGTTTCTATGGAAGGCGTCGCCGTGCCCAGCAGGGTCTTGGCGCCATACAGCGCAGCCAGCACAGTGGCGGCATTACGTGCATGGTAGCGGGGGGCGGGGTCCTGTTGCTTATATGTGTTCTCGTGCTCCTCGTCCACAATAACCAGGCCCAGCTTGCGGAAGGGCAGGAACACGGAAGAACGCACTCCCAGAATAATGTCATATCCACTGTCCGAAAGCTGTTTCTGCCAGATTTCCACCCGTTCGGCATCCGGAAACTTGGAGTGATAGATGCCCAGACGCGAACCGAACACCCGTTGCAGCCTTTCGGTAATCTGTGTGGTCAGGGCTATTTCCGGCAACAGATACAGCACCTGCTTCCCTTGCCGGATAACTTTTTCTATCAGATGAATGTAAATCTCCGTTTTTCCGCTGGACGTGACTCCATGCAGCAAACAGACATTTTTTGTCCGGAAACTTTCCACAATGCTGTCGTATGCCCGCTGCTGATGCTCGTTCAAAGGATTTAAAGGGAGAGTTGCCCGGGCAGAGGCTGCATTCAGCCTGCCTATTTCCTGCTGGTATACCTCAAAGACCCCGCGTTCCACCAACCCGTTGAACACGGCAGGCGTAGCGGAAGTCCGCTGCAAAAGTTCCTTCTTGGTGACTTCTTTCGGCGTTTTGCCCAAACAGGCGGAAAGTTCGATGTACTTCATCAGCAAGTCCAACTGTTTGGGAGCGCGACGCTGCAGTTCGTCAAAGAAGAAGTGCAGACGGTGTTCGTTGCCTGCCGCTTCCGTCAGGCGTACACGGGTCTCGGTCTTGGGCTTGTAGGTGCGCTTCAGTTCTTCTTTCACAAAGACCGCCTCTTTATCCAGCAAGGATTTAATTACGGACAGGATATTCCTGATGCCGCTCTCCTTCTCCAGTTTCGTAATGCACTGTTCCGGCTCCGCAGCAAGCAGGTCCAGTATCTTCTGTTCCTTTTCGGGCAGTTGCACATCCGATTCGAAATCGGGGTTATACTCCACGATGGTCTCGCTCTCCAGCTTCAGGCCTGAAGGAAGCGCCGCTTTATAGACATCGCCCCGGGTACAGAGATAATAATCCGCCAGCCAGTCCCAAAACCTGAACTGCTCGGGTAGCAGGATGGGATGCGCATCCAACAGGGCACTCACTTCCTTTACCTCGTACCCGGCCGGTGCGGAATAGTGTATGTTCTGCACAATAGCCGTATAGTATTTCTTCCGTCCGAAAGGAACGACCACCCGGCAGCCAATCTGTACACTCCCCGCCATATCCTCCGGCAGCGAGTATGTAAAGCAGGCATGCAGGGGAAGGGGCAATATGACATCTACGAACTTTTCCATTGCAACGGCAAAGATAACGTAAAAAAACGGCGTTGCCAATCAAAATCGGCAACGCCATACAGAGATAATCCCGTTATATCTTTAGAACAGGTAAGCAGCGGAAATCTGCCAGGTCTTATTCTTTGTTCCGATAGCCTCACTGGCACTCTTCCAGGTGAACGAGTCGCCGCAAGGAATCGTATAGTTGAAACCTATCTGCAAATGCCGAACCAGTTTCACACCGGCTCCCACATTGATACCCACCTGCGCTTTCTTGCTTTCCAGCTTTCCATCTTCAAAATTCTTATCACCCTTGAAGTTGAAGAAGAAGTCCGGACCGGCCGCTACATAAATACCCAGCATACTGCCCAGACCGATGGAATATTTCAGATTGACAGGTATGTCCAGCCCCGATTGCTTCATATCAAGGCCTTCCATCTTATCGCCTTTCTGAGAATACAGCAACGCACCGTCCACTCCTAGTCCTATAACGGGAATCGTTATTTCCGCCATAGGTCCGAAAAAGAATCCGGTAGAGTTGTCTTTCATTCCTTCGAACTTGAGTTTCGACAAGTTCACACCGCCTTTCACACCAAACTTAATTAACTGAGCTTGGGCAGGCATAGCCAATGCCATGCAGCATACAGCTATCATAAAAACACTAAAGAACTTTTTCATAATTCAATACGTTTAAATTTCGCGGACAAATATATGCAAATTATCCCTTAAAAAAACAACAGGCATTCCGAATTGTTCAAAATTAAAACAAGAGTTCCGGTGCGTCACCGGTGGGAGACCGTCCCAATCTCCAGCCCGGAGCATTCCGTATGCCGGTGTTTTTCCACGACATCCCTTATGTATAAAGGAGAAATACCCTATGCAAAAACCTGCTATGCCACATCGTTTTCCTCGTCCTGCAACTGCGGGCTGTACGGCCCGCATATGGAAACCGTACGGCCCGCAACCGGCAACCGGAGAGCCCGCAACTGGAAAACGAGGTTTTACATCCGGCTTTCCTACATTATACATGCTGTAAAACGACAAAACCAATGAGCTACAGTGACATTAAGCCGCAGAGTTTGGAACGCTCTGCCCTTGAAAAACGGAGGCTTTTAACTGCCGTTAACAAATTTCACTTCACATAGGTTTTACATCTGTGTATAAGCCTGTTACAACAAACAAGAAGGATAAAAGTGACGACCGGAAGTGACGACAAACAATTGGTCAACACTCTCGTCACCGTTGTCAACACCCTCTCCATCCCCCTTCTGCAAAGGGATAGAACGCTACCGGTGACGAGTGACGAGAAAAAACGTGTTTTCTTTTTTAGGAGATTAAAAATGCAAGATAGGCATCGGAAAGCATAGATTGACTACCTTTGCAAAACATTATTCAAAAAAACACATTTCTTTATTACGGAGTATGATAGAAATCAGGAAAACAGAGATTGCGGAACTCGGCATCCTTATGGAGCTTTTTGAACAGGGAAAGCGCATTATGCGCAAAAGCGGAAATATGAAACAGTGGACCGGCGGCTATCCCGATGAAGAACTTGTAAAGAAGGACATCGAGAACGGAAACTGCTACGTATGCCTCGATGAAGAACGGAACATAGTAGGGACTTTCACTTTCATACAAGGGAACGACCCTACTTACGCCCGAATTTACGAAGGAGCCTGGAGTGACGACACGCGTCCCTACGGCGTCATCCACCGCCTGGCAAGCACGGAGCAAAGCAAAGGAGTGGCATCCGCCTGCCTGCAATGGTGCTACCGCCAGATTCCCAACCTACGGGCAGACACGCACCGCGACAACCATATCCTGCAACATATCCTCAAAAAGCACGGCTTCCAATATTGCGGCATCATATACCTGCAGAATGGAGACGAACGGCTGGCCTTTCAGAAGCTGTAGCGACGGCACACGCACCAAACTCATACGGGCCGGCTGCCGCCGTATTTCTTCTTCAGCTCCTCCACGGTTGTTCCGGTGAAATACTCTTCCACGAAATCCCAACGCTGGCCGTCGGTCAGAGTATCCGTACCGAAGAAAAAGGAGAACAGCTCAATCTGCTCCTCGAAGATACGTTCGTTCGTGTCCAGTATAAGATTATGATATTCGTCGGAATCCGCCAACTGTTGCAGAAGTTCCGGGTTATCGAACCGTACATGCACGCAAGGCGTACCGCCTCCCTCAACGCTGAACGACAGGCAGTCGAGCATGGAAAGAAGGTTGAGCAACATATTCAAATCGGAGAACGGAGTGCAATAGAACTGCAAGCGGTCGCCCCTGTTGCCTGCGATACGCTGGGCGAACAGCTTCTGATAACGGGACAGAAGCAGGTCGAAACCTTTGGTGACGGTAAACGAAAGCTCGTTCGAGTCTTTCTTCTTGACGCTGCTGATATAACTTACGCTGCGCCCCTCCTCGGTGCGGCTTTCCAGCAACGAACCGATGAAACGTTTGGCCGACGGCACATCCATGCCGTGCTCGGCAAACACTGCACGCAACTCCTCCTCGTCGAAACGGCCTTTCGACTTCAGTAAAGCTGTTTTCAGCATTGATACCAGGCTCTTGAACAAAGCATCCATGCGCTGGCGGATAACCGTTGCATCCTCTTTCAGCAACACTTCGTGCTTGCCCACCGAAACAGCACGTGAACCTTCCCACAACATGCCGCTGTTCAGTTTCTGCTTGAACTCCCTGTATCCCAACTCCGGAAAACGCTCTTCCCAAAGAGTGTCCAAACGGGCACGGTAGACTCCCTCTTCACCGTCCACCCCGGTAAGGTAGGCATGGAATTCGCGTGCAAAGGCATCGCCCGTCTTGTCCTGGATGTAACCCTCCGTCAACAGATTTTGCGGACTTACCTCCAACAAACGTATGCCGTAGCGTTGCTCCAAATCATCCTCCAGCCACAGCAGGGCCGTTTTGATAAGCTGCCCCAACTCGGCCTCGTACTCCAGCTTATTCTTGGTACGCGGCAGCTTCACCACGAACTCAAAGTCGGACAGGGAAACAAGTATCTCTTCCTTCTTCCCTTTCATCCGATATACCTCCATGAGTTTCTTCAGGATAAGTTCCAACTGGTCCTGCCCGATGTTGCCGGTCTGGTGCAGACGCTTCATGTAATAAAAGTCGCGTTCGTGATAATCGGTGGCGGCAATACCCTGCACATCCGCATCACGGGCGGCACGGCCTATTTCCTGAATGTAATCGACAAACGTGCTGGAAGGCGCCACGTGGTAAACACGGTCGATGTCGCTGATGTCCACTCCCATGCCGAAAGCTTTTGTAGCAACAATCATCCGCTTCGTGCCCTCTTTAAAGTCCCTGACGATGGCAGCCTTCTGCGCCTTGTCCTTCTTGCCGTAGTAAGAGGCCACCAGACGCCAGTCGGCAGGAGCCACCCAGGTCTTGATACGCATATCTATGCCACCGGCAAAAGGATAGTAAAGCAGCGCCTTATGCCCGTCGAGAAACTCCTCCACACGCCCGGATATGACGCGTTGCTTGCCTTTATCATAAGTCTCTCCCTCTTCCAATGTGAGCCGGCGGATGTCAAAACCGATGTTCTTGCGTCTGACCGTACCTACATAAAGTATGCAAGGTTCCATTTGCAGGGAGCGGATGGTATCGAATACCATATCGTTGCCGCCTTTGGGATTCCACACGGCAGTGGCGGTAAGGGCAAACAGGGGGAACGAATAACCGAGGTTCTGTTTCAATGCGCCCAAATAACGCCCCAGAAACCAATAGTCCACGCGGAACTCTTTGCCCCAGGTGGTTACCGTATGCGCCTCATCGACAACAACCATACCGATGCGGCGGTTGCCGATAAAATGTCTGATGTCGTAGGAGAGCAACAGCTCTGGTGAAAGATAGAACAAGTCGATTTCCCCCTCACGCACCGCCCGGTACACTTCCATCTTCTGCTCCGGCGAAAGGTCGGAAGACGCATATGCCACACGTTCATACCCTACGTCCTGCAAGCCTTCCACCTGGTCCACTATCAGCGCTTTCAAAGGAGAGACAACGATAGTCAGCAGGTTATATTCTTTTCCCAGATAGATGGCGGGAAGCTGGAACAAGAGAGACTTTCCCGCACCGGTCGGAGCAGTCAGCAGGATATTGTCGGGCTGTTCGCCGCCTTTGTACGCCTTTTCCGCTTCCCGGATTACATTTTCAACCAGTTGTCCCTGAGAGATACAGAGAGTATCCCTGTTTTTAAACAAATCATCGTAAATCTCAAGATTGCGGAACCCGTCGTAACCATAGGTCTCTTTCAGCAGTTCCGTTACACTTTGCCGGCACTCCCCGGGCAAGTGGCGTTCTTTCAATACGGGCAAGCGGTGTGCCTCTCCTGTTTGTGTCATCATTAATATAATGGGGGATTAAAAAGAAAAAAAAGATAGTATCCCGGCCATAGTAAAGGCCTTCGTACTACCTCTTTCTATAATTTGTATATCCGTAAGCCGACGGATGAAATTCAATCAAAGCGCATCAATACTCCTCTTCATTAAAGAAGAAATCTTCTTTGCTGGGATAATCAGGCCAAATATCTTCAATACTTTCATAAATCTCGCCTTCATCTTCCATTTCCTGCAGGTTCTCAATAACCTCAAGCGGAGCACCCGAACGCATGGCATAATCAATCAATTCGTCCTTAGTTGCCGGCCAAGGGGCATCTTCCAGTTTAGATGCCAATTCCAATGTCCAATACATAGTTTCTAAGTATTAAAATTGTGAGTAGTAATTCCTTTCTTTATTTTTCGGCAAAAGTATAACAAAATATTTCACTTGCAACTATTATTCCAAAATATTTCTTCTTTTTTCTCGTCTTGGTTCATTTTACGCGAAAGAACGAACAAATAGTCAGATAGACGGTTTACATAGGCCAACAGCTCGGAAGAGATGTCCGTCTGTTCCGCCAAAGCAAGAATGCGACGTTCGGTACGGCGGCAAACGGTACGGCAGATATGACAAACGGAGGCTCCGCGACTCCCGCCCGGAAGAATAAAAGCAGAGAGAGGGGGAAGCTTGTCGTCCAGCCGGTCTATCTCGCGCTCTATCGCCTCCACCTGTTCCGGGGTGATGATACTCGCCTCCTTCAGCCGTGTCTTTTCACGATCCGTAGCAAGGTAAGAACCTATTGCAAACAATCTGTCCTGGACTTGCTGCAGGAACTGCCTGTCGGGCTCGTCGGAAAGGAAAGTAATCAGAAACCCCAGATTGGAATTCAGTTCGTCCACCGTACCGTAGGCTTCGAGGCGGATGTGGGTTTTAGGAACACGCGTGCCTCCTACAAGGGAAGTGGTTCCTTTATCTCCGGTCTTTGTATATACAAGGCTTTTCTTCATAATGGTCTTTTTTCCTTTGAAACGCCTAAAGGTAATCAAAAGTTGACAATATAGTCTTGTTTTATCCTGGTTTTATCAAAGAAAATAATACCGAGATCGTAAAGGTCGAAAGTGATGCCTGCCTTTTCGTGCCGGCTGATACGCTTCCAAACGGCGCGCATCCGGGAAGTATAACGGATACCTTCGATTACAAAGACGGACGTTTGCGCAGTGCGGTCGGCACAGATACGGAACACCTCTTCCACAAACTCCGGACGGCGGTAATCGTGCAGGTATAAAAAGTCGACAGACGCGCCACTCTCCAGAAACAGTTCGGACAGGTCGGCGGCGGCAGTGTAGTCCGCCCCTTCCTTCGCAGCTTTCAGATATAAGGAAGAGGCAGCCTGCATACCTGCATCCACAATCGTAGCCGGCTGTGCATAATTTACCAGCCGGAACAGAAGCCGTTTCACCTTTAAGGACTCGTACCCCCATGCCCGGTCTTTCTGCGGCGTAAGCCTCTTCTGCTCGGAAGCCAGCTCCTTATACTTATAATAAGGAGTAGTTTCATAGATAACGTGCGTTATCAGGTTGAAGGCAAAAGGCGAGTGCACCCCGTAACCGCAGCGGTGGCGGAATCGGTACAGCCAGATAAAAGGGCGCTTTAGCGCAAGTAACATACGGTTCATCACAAGTTAATTCTTTATTGTGTTGCAAAAATACGGAAAAACCTGAAACGGAAGCTAACCGCACAGCTTTCCTTTGATAACTGTTCCCCCGCCGGACGAATAATTTTCCCGAAATGTACCGTATCCGGGAACCATTCCCACTGCAGAATGTTCTCTATGGAAATAACCCAAAACCCAACGGATAATGAAAAAATCGATACTGTTAATGGGCCTTGCAGCTCTCATAGCAAGCTGTTCGGACGATGACCGGAACAACGATACGGATAATCAGCATCTTGTCAGTCCCTCAATGGCTGTGAGCATCAGCAACACCGACGGCCGCCAAAGCCCGTTTACCGGCATTCTTACAATTATGCCATGCGATGCAAACAGCTCCATATACTATGGAAATTATGTAAAAGGAAAACTGTCTCCTTTCTACGGCTATTACCGGGTAAAGGACGGAAGTTTCCATGACAATTCCATCAATAGGGAGATTTCTCTGCCGATAGGCACTTACAATATGATTTATTGGGGAACACCCCAATACCAGACTCCCATTTATGCCCACCCTGCCATAAAAGAGGCGGCTCACAGCATAGGAGCCGATATGTCCAAACAGTCTCTCGGCTTGTTCAGAATATCAGCCGATACCATTTACTATCCCGTATTCGACCTGGTGTACGCCACACAGCCGGTAAACATCGGAAGCGAAAGCCTCAGTGGCTCTTTAAAACGAGTGGTAGCCGGAATAAAGGTTGTCCTGAAGGACAAAGACAATGCCGTACTAAGTTCCAGTATAGACAGTGTGTCCGTACGCATCACCAACATTTACAGCGAACTCAATTATTATACGGGAAAACCGCAAGGTACACCACGTACAATCGCGTTCCCTCTGATTCGTTCGAACGATGGTACTCAGATGAGCAACAGCACCGTTATGCTGTTCCCGTCCGCCGGAAAACCGGAATTCCAACTGGCAATCATTCTTAAAAACGGTAATGTGAAAAGCTTCAGACAAGCATTGAGCAGCCCGCTCGATGCCAATGCCAAACTGACATTAACGTTAAGTCTGGGTGATATTTTCTCTGAAGAATCCTCTGGTGACTTTACCATCGATGACTGGAACGAGAAAAACGAGAATATTGATATACCGATAATAGAGTAGCCGAATATTATAAAGAGTCTTTCCGTACGGAACAGAGCTGCCGGTGTTACCATGAAATAACCCTTTGCCGTTCCGATTCTTAATAACAATGCTATTCTATATATTCATTCTATGACAAGCTCTCGAACTTTTTTCTGTGCTCCATTATTGATTGCATATTATTTTGCGCCCATTCAGTTAACGATATAATGATAGGGACAAGGCTTTTACCTGTTGCTGTCAACTCATACTCCACTCTTATCGGAACTTCCGGAAAAACGGTTCGTTTTACCAGTCCGTCAGCTTCCAATATCTGTAGCGTATTAGACAACACTTTGGTTGATATATCAGGAATTTGCCTCGCTAATTGGTTGAAACGGGTTGAACCATTCTCATTCAGAATGAAAACAACTAACAATGCCCACTTATTACCAAAACGTGCAACGACATTCCGAATAGGGCAAATCTCAATGATAGATTTTTTTTCTTCTTTTTTCGTCATGACAATCTATTGTTTTTCTGCATAAGTAACCTCCGGGTAACTTTGATACATATTTGTAACTTCTTGTATTGCAAATAATTGATTCATATATTTGCAGTATCAAAAAGAAAGCAATTATCCAATGCAAAGTTAGTTAATTTGCGATACGTAATCAATAGAAGTATAAACATCAAAATTAAAAGCTATGAAACAGATTGAAAAAACAGCATCAGCGACAAACTTCACCGCTATCAACTTAGGCAAGTTAAATGAATTAGGAGATTACCTGTTGGAACTTGCTCCTGAAATAAAAATTCCGGGAAAAGTGTTTGGCGGGGCTGCACTTCAAGCCACAGGAAGCGAATTTTCATTCCAGTTATTCCAACCGGGAACAGAAACCGGTTTTCTTCATACTCACAAAACGCATGAAGAACTTTATTTCTTCCTTAGTGGAAACGGAGAATTTCAAGTAGACGGCCAAGTATTCCCTGTTTCGGAAGGAAGTGTGGTACGTGTAGCCCCTAAAGGTAAAAGGTCTATCCGGAACAACGGCATAATTCCCCTTATTATGCTTTGCATTCAATATAAGACTGCAACATTCGCACAAGAAGATACAACAGACGGAAATATATTAAACGAACCGGTAAGATGGTAACATTATGAAACAGGATTAGACCCGAATATTTTTGTGCAAAAGTATAAAATCCAGTTGCTGTCCAGTGAGGAAGAAATCAAGAGATTTCTTTCAAAGGAGGCAGGCTAACAACTTTCAATAAAAACAAAGGTTTAGTTCATTTTAGATATACAAGAGAAATGGGCTAAACTTAATCATTGACAAATAGCGAGAAGGCTTGCACCTGACCGATGCAAGCCTTCTCGCTATTTGTTATTTTCCGATAGCAATATAGATATATTGAATACGTATTGAGAATTTGGTTATTAACTATTTATAACATCAAATCTATAATAGTTATGGCGATATTTAGCAAAAAAAACGCTATCTTTGTGTTGGCATATTGTATGCAGACTTAAGTGTTTGAAATATGTCTTATATAGCATGAAGCAGAAAACTAATAAAATATTAGCATTCGAGTATTTGGTATACCGTTTGATTGAATGGTATAGAGAGGCTACATCTTCAACAGAGGATATACCTTCTCATTTTTCTCGTTTGTCCGTGTTGAAATTGCTATTTCTTATTTCTGCAATCAAAGATGAAAACACGGAAGGAAGAAGTGATTTACTAGAAATTTTTAATCAGTTTTGTGCAATGCAATATGGTCCAGTGGAAACGGATATATACACTGCTATTGTAAAAGGATATACAAAAATATATAAATTCAATAATAGAACTATTGAAATCTCAGAGCAAAAAGATTCAATAGCTAGCATATTCACTAGTCTACCCAATGAGCTTCGCAGTTCAATAGATAATGCCATAAGATTACTTAGGGATAAGAATCCCCAAATTATATCATACCCTGCGACTAAGCTTGTTAATATTACACATAAATGGCAGTCGTGGCAAAATGCAATGTGGATGGCAGATATCTCAGGAGCACGTCAATTCCCTATGACTGTAGAATCCATTCGCAAAGACACTCCGTATTATGGCTAATGTTGAGAATCTAGAAGCATTCAAAAACGAATACACAAATGCCTTTGATACGGATTGGATAGAAAGGCTTGACTGGAAAAATATTGCAAAGGCTCAAATCTCATGTGATTCGGGTCGAAGATTGATACATGATATCAAACGGCAAGCATTTGTTTGTTTTGCTAAATCAATGCTATCGGGAGAATATATTGATTCTCTAAAAGAGGTCAATAGTATTCATTCTGAAATGACAACATATTGGGAGCAAGAGCATCTATCTCTGCCTGAAAAGGATTCGCAAATATCTAATCTTAAAGCAAATTTAATGCAAGAATACGAATTGCTTGATAGAGAGTTGCGATTTTTGTTTGATGAGTATAGTATGTTATTGCGAATTGTTGATGAAAAGTTATCAACCCAATCGCCTATCTGTATTTTCAATGCAACATCATATTCCTTACCAGAAACATTTGATTTAGATTATATTGGCATTCTAATCCATTTAATTATACCTATATGTATATATGAACATAAATTGCCGTGTGGATTAAATAATATCCGAGATTTAGTACGAATTTATGTCCTTATTGAAAAGACCATTAAAGATGAAACAGACAAGGTTTGTTCTTCTTTATTGTCTGCGGTATTTCATAAGACAACATTTCTATTAAAGAAATCTCTTCCAAAAGATACTGAATATGTATATTATTTAGATAACATAAAACATGTTGTTTCACGGTCTACATTAACAAAATTACCTTCAACAATAGAAGACTATTTCAAATCTTTTATGTCTTTTAGTGAGGATTACGCTCATGATGAGGATTTTATTTGTAAAGTACAACATAAATGCCTTATAGGATCTGCGACAATCAAAGAATATATTACCCTTTTTGACTATTATAGAAAAAACGCAAAGCAACAAGTCCAGATAGATAATATATTGAAAGAATTCAAAGAGAAATACAAAGAATCAATTAAAGAATTAAGTGATGGATTTGACTTGTATGCGTGGAGAACGATGATTAATTACCTATATAATTGTCGTTTATCATATTTGCTGAATTGCAGAAAATCAAAGCCTACTTTTGAAGAATTAAAAAAGATAATTGTAGAAATTGAAGCTCTGCAACAAGAAACAACCATCCAAAATTTCTACCCATACAAGAAAATCTGCGAATATTTAATATCAACAGTAAAAAATAGTATTAAAAATGCGTCAGATTTAGATTATGCACAACATATCTGTGTGATAGAGGAGTTAATAGTAAATTATGAGCATACCCTTAATTGGTGTAAATCTCGACATTTCTATCCTATTCAAATGTTACGTTCTGATTGCTTTGTTGAAGAAACAGAATATAGCCTAATGTTGCCATCAACTTTTTCAAAGCCTATTGACTATGATAAACAATGGGAAGCACTAAACGATTTCAAAAGTGAATTGAGATTTTTGAAAGAATCTCTTCAAATAATTGAACAGACAAAAGAGCTAAAATCCATTAAAGATAGCTTGAAAAATGCAGAGAAAAAGTATATTGAGATTGGTGGAATTTTTATAAGCGCAATTACGTTCCTATTCGGAACTATTAACATTTTCACCAATGATAAGGCTTCGCCATTGCAGATGTTTACATCTACAATGGGATTAGGAATTTTACTCATAATATTCGCTTCTCTTATGATCTTAATTGTAGGTAAAAGGGAATGGTGTAGCTTTAAATCATGGACTATTGCTTTGATAATTATAGGTTATACAGCTCTATTATGCTTCATAATTTTTGGAGGGTCTGCTTTTTACGAGCAATTATCTATGATTTTTCCAGCAAGGTGAAAGATTATGCTGTTTGTTTGCATGGAATTATAGGCTTTCCTGGCTCGGGAATCCAATGCCGCATCTCCCATAACCTATCTAAATCAGCTAAGATTGGTTCTAATACAGCACGGTTAGAGGTACTGAAGCGGAGAAAGTTTTTCAACTTTCTCCGCTTTTCTTTTCTACTCCCCGTAACTCGTTGTTTTTTTTTGGGGGGGCAACGTAACAACCTGAGGGATTTTGTATTTAAGCATATAATTTAGCAAGTCTATATAAGGAAAAAGTTTCCCCCTTGCCGTTCTATCAACGGATTTATAACAAGGTTACTTCGGGTCAACGTAACAATCTGAGGGATTTTATATTTAAGCATATAATTTAGCAAGTCTATATAAGAAAAAAGCTCTATCTCTTACTCCTCTGAACTGTGCTCTAAATGCGTAAGCATCCGATAAAGTACACATTTACAGCTTCCATAAAACCTTTGGATTCAGTAAAGAATATTTCACGAGTATAAAAAATAATCCCCACTAAAAATCTACTGAGCCATTATTTTAAACTTGTCTCTTAGAAAATAGAAACGCAAAATCTGAACAATAATATTCAAATTTTGCGTTTCATTTAGTCTGATCTTATTCCAAATATCTTATAAATATTTAATTAAAATCAACAAAAAACTTCTATTCATACAAAGACATCTCAGCAACATTGAGACTATATGAATATATTGCAAAAAATTCTAATTTAACATATCTTGTTTCCATTCCTGTATAAAATTCCAACAGGTTTTCGTTTCTATTAGGCAAATTCATCAAATCGGCTTGTTCTACCCATTGAATTTTATCCTTTGAAGTATATACTTTGATATTTTTAATACCCTGCATATCACTAGAATAGGATTTACAATCTATTTTTATACCTTTCAATACATGCAGATTCTTCATATCTATTACAAAGCTTGCTGGCAAATACCAACTAGCACAATAAAGCGAAGCATCTATAACAGAATCAAACAACACACTTCCATTCCCTGAGAAATTTAACAAGTCAAAAACAGAGCAATCCTCCTTATTAATCATACTCCACTCTTGTGGAAGGTTATCAACGACACCCATATTCAGCATTTTTTTCTTAACTGTTATAGATATAGAATTCTCCCCTTCTTTTTTTACTGTAGCATCCTCCGTTTCTATACCTAATTTCAGATTTATCAAGAAGGTAGCAGGCATAGCATCCTCTAACAGAAAGTCATTTGTTATAGCCCACGTCACTTCTTCCGAAGAGGTTTGACCAGCTGGAATTACAATCTTATTAGGAATAATGGTTACATTCTCTAAATATTTTTCTGCAATTCCTTCAGTAAATATCTGTATAGCAACATCCTTATTTGCAGGCTTATCCAACATTACCTTGAATTTATAGGCAATAGGATCTTGTTCCTCAATGGAACCATCAACAAATGTACGCTCAAAAGAGGCACTATTTTGATTTTCTCCATGTAAAGATACCGCCACACTATAAGCCTCTTTTTCTATCATAATCTTACTTTCCATAGGCTCTCCGCCTATATTAAACCCATTCACATTAGCTTTAACGCCAAGTACATAAGTTTCTTCTTCCAAAGTAGCAGCTGCAAAATTAAAATCATCGTCTTTCAAAGAAACGGTTACTACCGCATCTGTCTCTCCGGCAGCCAGTAAAACCTCAGAAGTGCTCAAGATAACTTTCTCTGCTGGGATGTTAGAACAAATTGGTTCAAAATTTACAGTCATATCCTCTGGAGAAGCTTTGAAACGGAACACATATGTTCTTGTTAAAGGAGCATCCAACTTCAAAGTACCATCGCTCAGATAAGTAGCAACAATATTATTATCATCATTACTACCTTGAACTAATATTTCAGGTTGGTTAATAGGAAAATTCTTCAAATCCAAAATTTCGTCATCCAGACAAGAGGATAATATACCCATACAAAGAATAGGTATATAAAAAAATTTTTTTATTCTCATATTCTTATTTTCAAGTTAATATAACATTCGAATAGTCGTTAATACATTAAAAATACTTTTCTCTAGCATTAACTATCATAAATCCTCCGGATACTTAGATGGAGTAGTTTCATTTTTCTTATAAAAGATTGTTGGATCTTTCAATTTAGAACCATATAGTTCATAAGCACCACTCAAACGTTGAAAAATAGTTCTATAATTATTCGGATTAGCAGCAAATCCCATATGCCATCCATAACCACCACTCAATATTTTCTGAGCACCATAACTATCCAAAGAACCACCACCATGCAAATTAAATTCTGCTGCCAAACCAGCACACTTCCATTTAGTCATCTGACCTAAAGGATAAGCTGCTGAACCATAATTAGGCACAACTATATCAATCCACTCATCAACATCTACTCCATCTACAGATTCAACTCCATACATATTTCCATATGCAAAAACAGTGACCAACTTATCAGGCATCACCTGTTTAGTTTCATAGCAGAGACGTGCTCCCGCTTGAGCAGAAGGGGTAGCAAATGAAGGATTATCAAGATCTGGATAAAGCGAATATTCATCATCATAATTTACTCCATCCAAATTATAAGCCTTACAATATTGAGCAATCTCACGTGCAAATACTTTAGCCCCCTCAGTAGAAAGTTGAGCCAATCCTGCCATATCATGATTACCCAATAAACCTAACAAGACTTTTATACCACGTTTACGCAATGGCTGCAAAAGAGTCTCATTATTATCTAATAAATACTGAACATTCGGATTACACTTTATATATGGACGCCCTGCTTCAGAATCATAGTTGATATTAGCAGCAAATAAAACAACTACATCCCAAAAATATTTACCGTTTTCCAATTGGAAAGAAAGAGCATTTAATGGATTTACATCATTTACCTCAAAAAACAAAAATCCTTTTGGCTTATCCTCTCCTTTGAAAGCGTCACCAAATTTTCTCATATCCTTAACTAAATATACACAGTGACGATCTTGCTCATTTTTTATTGTAAGGTCAGAAGTAGGTTCCGCTATTGAGAGAGGTAAAGCATATGTCTTTCCTGTCTCCAAATCATCTGAAATTTTTATTGTCATTTCTACCTCTAAACTTCTTCCACAATTTCCAGAGTTTAAAGTACCATCATTAGCAAAAATGACCGCACTTGCTGGAAGCATTTCAAAATCTGTATTATGCTCTTGATTATAGTTCTCCAAATAGGATTCATCTATAACTATCTTAGCAGAAGTTTCAGTCGAAGAATTCTTCGATAAAGACATTCGAACTTTAGTTGAATACTGATTAGAAGTATATAATTCAATAATATTATTGACTTTATTAGATGAAGCGTCGCAAAGAAAAACTCTATTTTCATAAATTCCCCCCAAAGCCGATTCATCAAACTGTTTTCCAATCTCTAAATCATCAGCACAAGAAAAACATAATGATGTTCCTGCACAACACAAAACACCAAACAATAACGTATATATATCTTTTCGTTTCATATGTACAATCCTATATTAAGTTTGTATTATTTTATTTGCGGAAGTTCAACATTTACCCATGTCGGAGTACCACCAACAGCGCTAATATCGTTACCATTTCCTGTATGATCCTTTATATCACTTCCAGTTCCTTCATTAAATTTCCAATATGCTATTAGTCCTGGAGAATGAGGATCAACTTCATATGGATTCTTAGCAATTTCCTCAGCACTACGCTGAATATTCCAAATACGCACTTCTGAAATATCACCAGGCAACCAGCGAGAATCATCCCAAGCTTTACCAATATAACAGCCATTTGATGATAAGTTCACAGCACGGCTGGCGGCATTATCCGAATAAACTTTCACTCCATCTTTATAATAGATACGTTCATGAGTAGTTGCATCATAGACGATGGCAATGTGCACCCATTCTTTTACAGGTAAACTGGCAACAGCATTCGGAGCAGGGAAATTTCCACCGGGAGCTACACATTGCAATTGATCACGCGGACGATCAGCATCACCAATACGAACAAGAAACTCACCTTCAACCCCAAATACCGTACTCAGTGCGTTATCACGCCCTGCAACCCAATCATTACTACGCACTAAAGCTTCCACTGTTACAACATTTACAGAATGTACATCAGTATCCCAATAAATAGGGAAATACATTTTCTCAATATTAGCTACCACATTGATCAATGCCGCACCCTTGAATATAAAATAAGCAGTTCTTTTACTATCAAGTACCTCAATATCCGCATCCGTTATTGTAACCGGTAACACATAGCGCCTTGACTTGTCCAACTTGTTTGTGTTTTTAAAGTTAACAACAACATCATCACTACTGATATCTCCTGCTTTAATCGTAACCGACTTAACCGGAATCTCATAATAATCGGCAGCCAAAACCTGAGCACTATCATTAAAAGCCAAATTATAAGCAGCAGTCAATTGCGGAGCAGCATCAAAAGAAATATTCACCTCTCTATCCAACGGATCAGCCAAGCGATAAGATATGGACCGGGTAGTTTCCGAAACAGTCTCTTTAATCAACAAATCATCCCTAACTTGCTGGGAAGTGACAAATACCTTATTATCATAATGGTGTTCATCATCAATATCATTATTTTGGCAACTTCCCAATACCAATGAACAAAAAGAAAGGGAAGCAAACATATACTTATGTAATTTCATATCTTCTTTTATTTTGACGGATTCATTATACTAATAACCTCACGAATTGAAGAGAACGTATTATTATAATAATCATCCTGTACATTCATAACAAACATTCCTTTTCTTTCAAATCCAGTTGACGCCTGCACATTCCACCATGCGGCTCCCTGAGTAGCTAAAGTTTTATTCCCTTCAGAGTCAACTGTATTCCAATATCCTATCACCTGATTCTTGTCATCCGGCTGCGGCAGTTGAACACACGCAATAAAACGGTCAGCAGGAACAGGATTTATCCCTTCATACAGTTCTTTCGCATCTTCTCCTGCCTGAACAGCCAATAATGCCTTGACACTTAAATCATCACCATTTGTTGACAAAGCTGTTTTAAGAATAATGTAATCAGCCAACCCTATTATTCCCTGATTTTCAGCAGTAAGATATTGCACATTAGTATAAAAGAGCAACGACTTATTGGATGCTTGCTTCCACTCTTTCAGTTTGTTCAAAAAGTTTGTCTGACGAGATGTATATACCTCAAGCTCCTCACCTTTCAAGCTAACCAAAGAACGACCGGTATAATCAGCAATAATACCATCATAATTACCAGCCAAAGAAAGCATCTCATCCGTACGTTTGTCCAAATACGCCCGCGCTTCTTCTTCCGTCAAGTCAGGATTAGCTTTCTTCATCCCCTTCCATTCTTCCTCAAATTTGGAAAAATCAATACCATACACCACCTTCGTACCTTTCTCTCTGACTATTCTTATTTCGTCCAGCATATTTCCGGACAATTTATCCGGATTATTCAAACTGATATAGTCAATACTGTCAGGTAAAGCGGACAATCTTTCGGCCTGTTTGGAAGGATCTGCCACATTCTCCACAGATACTATAGTCAATTTATGCTCACTTGCTTTATAAATATTCAGATCTTTCAGATAATCAGCGTATAATTGAGGATTTTGTTCTTCAAGCGAAGGAGTATGTATATCCAAGCTCTCCACATCCGTCCAGTCCTCACAAGAACAGAATGAGAGTGACATAGTCATGCATATCGCAACACACAGTCCGCTATATCCAAATGTATTTTTCATAAACATTATCTACTTTATATATTACTTTGTTTTTTTAGCCCACCAGAGATCGCGTCCCATATCATCCCGGCCACCCAAATAAGTAGTCACGGCATAATTTATATTTACAGGATTATCTCCATATTCCGATGCAGGATAAGGAATACGCCGCGCACCTCTTTCCGAGTCGACGATACCGCCGCTCTTATTACCGGCCGCAGTAGCAGGAATCAAATGCGGATAGCCGGTACGACGGTAATCCGCCCATGCCTCATTACCCAACTGCCAATTAGCGATCCACTTCTGAATGATAATACGCTCCTGTTTTTCTTCTGGTGAAGCAGCATTATCCCATTTCACAGTGATTCTGGACAAGTCTCTATCATAAGAATTCTTTCCGTCCGGATCTACATAAGTTTCAGGGCGTAAAGTCTCGTTATTCAGATATTCCTCTGCTCCGTCCGCTCCCCACTGTTCGAATGACAAGCGAATACCGGTATTGTAAAACTCACCGGCTTCACCTCCCATATTGAAATTATAGACAGCCGCTGCTTCTGCACGCAGGAAAGCGACTTCCGCAGCATTCATCCAATATAACGGATCATTCGGCTTAATATTAATTCCAGAATATTTGTGTCCGGTAGTTTCAAGCACCGGGATAATAATACCTCTACGCAATCCGACATACTCATATCCTTTCCATTCCGACTTGACAAAGTATTTTTCCCGCCGAGCGTCTTCATAACCATTCATATAGCAGATAATATCGGCTGCTGCATGTGTATCTCCACCTGTCAAACAGGCGCTATTATCTTTTTCGTGAGCACTAACATGATTGTATTCCTTAGCCACATAAATAGGGTTATTCACAGAACCGGAAAAATAACTCCATGCCGCATTATCCGTATTCTGTTCGATTACACCACCGTTTTTGGGGTCAACAGCTTCTTCCGCCATCTTCTGTGCTGTCACCTTGTCGACATTGGCTATGCGAATAGCCAAACGAAGTTTAAGCGAATTGGCAAAACGAATCCATTTTTTCACATCACCCTGATAAATATAGTCAGCCGAAGCTGTCAAACGGTCATTCGGGTGCTCATTCAACACACCGATAGAATGATTCAGTTCTTCAAAGAATTTATTATAAACTTCCTGTTCCGAATCATACGGAGTTGTCAAAGAACCATCCGCCCCTATTTTAGAATACGGAATCGGTCCGTAAGCATCCGCAATACGATGTATAGCTGCAACCTTTATAATTGTCGCAATAGCCAAAGGAACCGGATTGTTCGTATTTTGTGATACCACCTCTACAATATTCAAGTTGGAATAAAGTACCGGAAGCACCTTATCACTTTTCAGAAAAACATTTGTCCAACCATCTTCAGGATTAAAGTTCGAAATCGTACGTTCCCATGATGCTTTGGAATCGGCAAAATATCCTCCCATAGGACCACCCAGCAAACAATCTGTAAACTGTGCCGTATTGACATCCGGAGAGACCACACAACCGGCAAGGTTGTTCATGGCCGAACCCAAAGCATAGTCGTCGGCAGACAAGTCGCCCGGTTGGTAAGGGTTTGAATTGATATCCTCATATTTGGCGGTACAGGATGACACAACCACCATTAATGAAGCGAAAATAAATGTATTTAATATCTTTTTCATAGTCACTTTTATTAGAATTTGAAATTCAGACTGAAACCTACATTACGCAAAGAAGGCATCATGAAGTTGTCAATTCCCTGATAGAAATTATCTGTCGATGCCACAGCCTCCGGATCGAAAGGAGCCTTGTTGTAAATCATCCACAAGTTGCGACCTATCAATGAAACTTTGATATCACAGATATTAGCCAGCCATTTTCTCGGAATAGTATAACCTATCGAAGCCTCCTGCAAACGAACGTTGGTAGCCGAATAAGTATAATACTGCGGCACAGCAGTACTACCTACTGTTGTATACCAATTCTCCGGATTAATTCTGTCATTTCCATTAATCAATACAAAACCATTATCACGCGCATTGGCTGAAGCCTCGGAAACGCCAAACTTATCAAGTACAGCCTGTGTTCTTGAGAATACTACACCACCCAAACGAGCAGAAATCATGAATCCTACATGGAAATTCTTCCACATAAAGTTGTTGCGCCATGCAAGATTTCCCTTCGGCAATACACTTCCCAACTTGATATAAGAATCGGGATTATCTATTTTCTGAGTATATACGTTATTCGATTCATCCATATAAATAGCACCGTTAGCATCACGACGTAAATCTGTACGTGAATATAAATCTCCCATGCTACCACCTTCACGCAGGATAAAACGTAAATCTGCATATCCGCCCATATCAAGTGAAGGTATGGAGAAAAGCTCCCCGGTTATAGGATTGATGACATTGTCCGCCAAAGATTCAATCTTGTTCTTATTCATTGAATAGGTCAAACCACTCATCCATGTGAAATTACGCCATGTATTTTCAAAATTCAGAGCAAGCTCTATACCTTGATTGCGTACGCTGCCGGTTTGAATATACATTTTTGAATATTTATTAATCGGAAGTTGCGGATTAAAAGTCTGATTTTCAGTTTTTGCATTATAATAAGTAGCATCCAACTCAAAATATTTCAAGAAACGAGCATTAAAACCAATTTCAAAAGAATTAGTACGTTCCGGTTTCAATGAATACATCGGATATTGAGTCAGTACGCTCCATTGATTGGCAGAAGTACTCCATTCGTAGCGCGGATTGGCAAGATAACGTTGAAAAGCCGAACCGACAGAGGCGAACGAACCACGAAATTTAAGATAAGACAAATAATCTTTATTCAAATTAGGCATCAGTTCTGAAAGAACAACAGACAAACCTACTGACGGGTAGAAGAAACTCTTTGATGTAGAATTAGGTCCGGCTAATTGTGAAGGCCAATCGTTACGTCCGGTAAGTGTCAAATAATAAGTACTCTTATATCCCAATTCAGCAGAAGCATAAATAGACTGAGTCTGCTCTCTCCATCCTTCTTGCAGACGACGGGCTTTCTGGCTCAAATTCTGAATAGCGAAATAATTGGTCAAACCGACCTGCTCACCCGGAAATGCATCACTGCCATCAGCAATTCCACCACGGACTGTCATTTGATCTGATCGCACATCAGTAAATGATCCACCGATATTAGCACTCAGATTCCAGTCTTCACCAAAGTTCTTATTGATACTTACCAAAAAATCTGCATACAATTGTTTATCCGAAGTCTTGGTTATACCATACAAACCACGAGAAGAGCCTTCCGTAAGCTGTGTATTGGTAGAAGCATAAAATTTCTCTGTATAATCATTATTGGCATTATCCAGACTTACGCGTCCTGAAACAGTCAGCCAATCCAATATTTTATAATTCAAACTTGCGCTCAACATATAACGGTCTTTCTTATTCTCACGCAAGTTGCGGTAATTCACCCAATATGGATTCTGCATCGTCATTGCAGCATCACCGATTGACCAATTCTGAAGATAAACCTTACGTGCCGGATCATACAGTTCGTACAACTTAGTCATTACCGCGAGGATACAGGTAAGCTCCCACTAACGGGTTATTATATTCTCCCTGGTTCACCATATTACGGTCATTTTGCAAAATATAGCTGGCAGCTATATCGAGAGTCATCTTGTCGTTCAAGAAAGAAGTGGTATTGCGTACACTGAAATTATAGCGGCTGTACTTATTATTAGGAGTAATACCTTTTGAATTGATGGCAGCAGCCGATGCATAAGTTTGATTTTTTTCTGTACCGGTAGAGAAAGAAACACTTTCCGTGTTGATAATACCAGTCTGGAAGTAATCATCCTTAGGATCATAGCCACGATAATTAGCCACTGTTAATTTTTCTCCCCAACTACGATCTGAACCATCCAGGAAGCTTCCTCCTACACCGGTTCCATAGCGGGTTTGGAAACGAGGCATTACGAAAGGCTGATTGAACTCCATACTTGAATTTACAGATATGCTAACCTTACCGACTTTTCCTTTTTTAGTCGTAATGATAATAGCACCATTGGCAGCTTCCGAACCATACAACGCAGCGGCAGCGGCACCAGTCAGAACTGACATAGATTCAATATCATCCGGATTGATATCTGCAATAGGCTCGGTAGCTCCTTGAGAATCAAATTCTTTCCCCCCACCTTTACTACTACCGGCAAACATCGGAACACCGTCTACTACGTACAATGCATTGGAAGATTGCATGATGGATTTTGTTCCACGCATTACAACTTTAGATACGCCTCCGACTCCTGATGAAGAAGCATTAATTGTGACACCTGCCACTTTACCGTTAAGGGCATTCACAAAGTTGGCATCTTTATGTTCCGTCACCGCATCTGTATTAACCTGCTGTACATTATAGCTTAATGCCTTTTCTGCACGCTTGATACCCAATGCAGTAACAACAACTTCGTCCAAAGTCTGAATATCCTCTTTAAGGATTACATGGATAGATGATTGAGTACCGACCTTAATTTGTTGTGAAATATAACCTATATAAGATATATTCAAAATTTCATTTTTAGCCGCTTCGACAGTAAACTCTCCATTGATATCACTGATCGTTCCCTTACCTGTGGACATTGCAGCTATATTAACTCCAATTAGAGGCTCACCCGCTTTGTCTACAATAGCCCCCTTCACTGTTACTGTGGTTGAGCCATTATTTACCTGATCTGGTTTTGTTAAAATAATTTTATCATTAACTATTTCAAAATTAATATGCAGTGGGGTCAATACTTTTGTCAGCAATTCATCAATAGTAACTTGTTTAACTTGAACCGATGTTTTTTGTTCCAAATCAAGATTATTATACATGAATGTATAATTCGTCTTCTGTTCGACTATCTCAAGAAAGACTTTAAGCGTTTGTTCTTTCAAAGATAAATCTATTCTTTGAGAATTTTGGGCACTCAAAGACTGAAATATCAATAAGAAAAAAAAGACATTAACAAGTATCTTTTTTGTTATTTTTTCCATAATATTATGACTAAGTAAAAAAGAAATGATTAATTTAATATATATTTTAATTTATATTTTCACTTATATCTGATGTTCACCTCCTCTCCGTTTATCTGGTAATCAATTGCTGTTATTCTATTTATTAGATCTAATATTTCTCTTAATGATTCACTTTTCAGAACAAATCCATATTTAACAGACGAATTCGAATTTTCTACGTGAATATTTACTCCATACCATTTTTCCAACTTCGTAAACACTTCTACCGCCGGAGTGTTTTCAAACCTAAGCATATTCTGTGTCCATAAACACTCCATCTCAACATCACAGGGAAATAGTTTCCATGATTGTCTGTCTCTCGGTATCTGTACCTGCTGCCCAGGTTCTAATTGTACACTTTCTACAGCATTCTCCACTGTGACAACTCCTCTGAGCAAAGAAACGGTTGCCATTGCTTCGTCCGGATAGGCAGAAACATTGAAAGCTGTACCGTATACCACTACATTAATACCTTCTGCTTTAACAGTAAAACTATGCTCATCATCTTTGGTCACATCAAAAAAAGCCTCGCCTTTGAGAGTCACCTCACGGTTATCACGATTGAATACGGAAGAATAGCTAAGATAAGAATCCGAATTAAGCCAGACTTGGGTTCCATCCGGAAGGAATATTTGTGTCTTTTGTCCTCTTTCTGCAAATACGGTAAAGACATCTCCTTGCCTGTTGTACTTTTCTGAGAAGTAATAAAATGAAGCAGCCGAAACAAGAAGCGGTATCAAAATTGCAGCCGCAATTCGTTCCCAAGAAAAATTATGTGAAGGCCTGTTGTCTGTTATCTGATTTCGAATATTATTAAGAACTCTGAATTTAACAGTATCATCCATCACCGGAACTTGCAGGTTTTGCTCTTCCCACAAAATATCCAATACAGAGTCCATAGTCTCATCCGTTGCTTTTTGAACTTCAGATTTAAGGACTGTATATTCAGCAGGACTAACTTTTTCATGGAAAAACCGCCTTAACAAAACTTGGAGCAAATTATTTTTCATATTTCTATTTTTAAGAAATACGCAAATAGCTCCGACTAGTCCCGACCAAATTTATATGTTACAAAACATAAACTTAAATTCGTTCCTTAATAATGCAATAATAAGACTAATAACAAATAATGCAAGGGAGATAATTCTAATTTTAAAGTCTTCAATGCAAGAGTCAATTGATTCTTTACAGTTTTTTCTGAAATAGCCATTTTTTCGGCAATATCTTTAATCGAACATCCTTTTTCACGGCTCAACTCAAAAATAGCTAATTGCTTACTGCTAAGTTTCTTTTTAGCCTCATTTAGTTTATCGAGAAATTCATCAAAATATACTTTATTTTCTGTATCATTTTCCGTATAATTCTGATATGCGTCACTTTGAATATAAACTTCAAATTCAACACTATCAATTTTCTTACGAAATGAATCTATGATAAGATTGTGTGCAATAGTATAAAGATAGGATTTAAATGAAATCTCTAAAGAAAGATTTTCTTTAGTTTGCCAAATTCTCAAAAAAGTTTCTTGTAAAATATCTTCAGCATCATAGGATCTTTTGTTAATTTTAATATAAAACCATAAAGTAAGTGTGCATAAATAAAATACAAACGAGTAAAATCTTCATAAGAACCTTGTTTTATCTTTTTTATTAATTTTACATGTAAATTATTTTCAACAATCATAGCTAAAGATTTAGATATTTATAAATTATAATTTTTTACATTGTTTCATTTATACACAATCATTACAAGTAATATTTTGCAAATATTATAATTCAAGATAAAGAATTGTGCTAATAATTACTATTTTTAGTTAATATATAATTTTAAGAACACTAATAACTAGTTTCAGGATAAATTCAGATAATCTGATATTAACATGAGTTCAATATAACATTACACTCATTTAATTAACGCGAGTCCGATATAAGACAAAAAATATTGCACAGATTGAACATTCCAGACACAGGGCATCCAACAACTTTATTTCCAATATCATTTCAACTATTGCTGCCTACTATTTTGATAAGATGCCTGCCATTGATGTGATTTTTATCAAGGACAGGCAACTTGTGTCATTTTAAGTTATATCGAACTCACGTTAAATAATTGACTATAACGACAATCGAAATTCCCTTGTTTACTGATTTATATGTGAAGAGATGTGATTTTATATTGCATTTATGTTGTAAGTAGTTTTGTTGTTCCAGTATAAAGTATTATTTTCCTATTGCTTAATCGCATAATTTGAAGATTATAATGTTAATGGTTCAGCAGAGAACGCTGTAAGGCGTTATCACGCTTTGTTATAAACTCAATTTATTTTACATGATTGGCTTTTAATTATCCACCATTCCTGTTCTTCCACCTCACGAGCTTTTTGTATCTCGTCCGTTGTCAGATTCTCATTGTGATAGGCATTATATAGATTTTCCCAACCATTCTTACGATATTTCGGTGATACAACCCATTCGCCTGCATCATTAAACAAGCAGAAGTTTGCAGGAGTATCGGGGATAATCTCATTTGCCCAAGAACAGACTTTTGTCAGTCCCTTTGCGGATTTCCACCTACCCCAATATTCAGATAAGTTCAATTTCAGTTCTGCTATTTCATTCCGTCCTTTCTCTATTTGTTGTCCGCTCATCCGATACCCCTGCTTGAAAGAACCGGAGAATGTACCGCTATATCGTTTATCTCCGTATTCCGCAAACGAGTAATGCCCGTATATGAAACCGTCCAATTCCGTATATTCACTTTTTACCATTTGAGAACAGGAAGAGATGCTATCTATACAAATCTTTCCCTTAAACGGACAAATTACGGATAATCAGGTACGACTGATACCCTTTATTTCATATTCCCTACTATCCATTTTCCGCACTTCGGTAATATGAATATCAATTCGGCTACAATCTTCTCCTAATATGCCAATCATGCTTAAATTGTCAAACAAGCCCGAAAGGTCTTGCTGCTCTCTCAAGATACTTGCTTTATTCTTTTTCTTGAGGAAAAGCCTTCCATTCCTCAAGAGTATTCCCATTTACACCTACATTCCAAAGGTTTCTTCCCGGAAATAGAAGTGCAAGACTTTCCTATTCGCGGCAAGGCTGTATATCTACGCGTCAAGCGCCGTCGTTGGGAAGACCCGGAAACAGGACAAACTTATAGTCGTGATTGGAACTTAG
>OHDC01000254.1_pt1 | contig 41251 bp, 29 predicted proteins | sample 1566851 | NCBI WGS metagenome assembly OHDC01 (sample SAMEA3879590, study PRJEB24766) | human gut metagenome | biome: human-associated habitat; feature: feces | place: USA | collected 1985/1987 | reverse complement strand
CACAGACCGAAGATTCCGCAGGGATGCAGTCGCGACAGGTCGCGACCCTACAAATTGGTGGTGTTCATAAGGCGGGGAGGTGGAAGGCGGCGCGGACGCGGTCCACGTAGTCGAGTTTCTCCCAGGTGAAGAGCTCCACTTCGAGGGTGCGGTCGCCCTGGAAACGGGAGTGGAACGTCTTGGTCACCTTGCGCGGTGTGCGGCCTATGTGGCCGTAGGTGGCTGTCTCCAGATAGATGGGGTTGCGCAGTTTCAGGCGTCGCTCGATGGCTGCGGGACGCATGTCGAAAATCTCCGACACAATTTTTGAAATCTCGCCGTCGGTGAGGTTCACCTTGGCCGTGCCGCGTGTGTTGACATACAGGCTCACCGGATGTGCCACGCCGATGGCGTAGGCCACCTGCACCAGGGCCTGGTCGGCCACTCCGGCCGCCACGAGGTTCTTGGCTATGTGGCGTGCGGCGTAGGCTGCCGAACGGTCCACCTTCGAGGGGTCCTTGCCGGAGAATGCGCCGCCGCCGTGGGCGCCGCGTCCGCCGTACGTGTCGACGATGATTTTGCGGCCTGTCAGACCGGTGTCGCCGTGGGGGCCGCCGATCACGAATTTACCCGTGGGGTTCACATGCAGCTTGATGTCCGGGCCGAACAGGCTGCGTATTTCTTCGGGCACCACCTCGAGCAACCGTGGCAGGAGCACCTGCTCCACGTCGCGGCGTATGGTGGCAAGCATCTGCTCGTCGGCCTCGGCCTGGGTGCGTCCCTCGCCGGGGAGGATGAACTCGTCGTGCTGGGTGGATACCACGATAGTGTCCACGCGCACAGGGCGGTGCTGCTCGTCATATTCCACCGTCACCTGGCTTTTCGAGTCGGGGCGCAGGTAGGATTTGCGGGTGCCGTCGGGGGCGATGTAGGTCATGGCCGATTCGTCGCGGCGTATTTTCGACAGCTCTTTCAGGATGGCATGACTGAGGGCCACCGTCAGGGGAATGTAGAGCGGGGTCTCGTTGCAGGCGTAGCCGAACATCATACCCTGGTCGCCGGCGCCCTGCGCCTCGGCGTCCTCGCGTTCCACGCCGCGGTTGATGTCGGGGCTCTGCTCGTGCACGGCGGTGATCACGCCGCACGATTCGGCATCGAATTTCAGCGCCGAATGGTTGTAGCCTATCGATTTGATTACGCGGCGGGCGGTGTCGGCAAGGTCGACCTGTGCGTTCGATTTCACTTCGCCGGCTATCACCACCTGACCGGTTGTCACCAGGGTTTCACACGCCACTTTCGACGTCGGGTCGTAGGCGAGCATTTCGTCGACAATGGCGTCGGAAATCTGGTCGGCAACCTTGTCGGGATGCCCCTCCGAAACGGATTCGGACGTAAAAAGATAATTCATAGGAATTTTTAGCATTTTTTTAAGTGGTTGCAAGCAATCAAATTTTTCCACGTATATATGTTGCGCCCCGGTGGCGGTGCATATACGCACGTCTTGCGGAGTCCGGGGTAATGGTGTCGCGCATCGGGGCGCACCTTATGTGAGGAGCCTTTAAGGGGATTGCTGTCTGAGCCGAAAAGGCGCCGCAAAGTTACGAAAAAATTTAAAGATGCACAATGGGCGATGCACGATGGATGATTCACGATGCACAATGCACGATGCACGATGGATGATGCAAGATTCACGATGGATGATGCATGATGGGCTAACATTTATCCAATGCATTTGGGCGGCGTATTGGTGGTTGTAGGGTCGCGACCTGTCGCGACTGCAGGCGTGGTTAATGGGGAATAAAAGCGCCGATATCCAGTTTGTTCTGCCGGGTTGCAGTCGCGACAGGTCGCGACCCTACAATATGGCGATTATCGCATGATTGCTTGATTAGGGGCTGGATGGCATGGATGATGGGGGGCGCTATGTATAGCGCCCGTACAGTGGTATGGGAAACTGTTATGGGGTGTTATTGTAATGTGTCGGGGGAGATGCCGTATTCGGCGATGAGGCGCTCCACATCTTTTTTCAATTCCGGGATGTGACGGATTACCAGACTCCATAGGAAATCCGGTTTCACGGAATCGTAACCGTGTATTATGCGGTTGCGGGTATCAATTATTGCCCTGGCATTCGGGAGCGGAAAATCACGTTGGATTTTCAGAATGCGATTTATGGCTTCGCCCATTATTTCCGCCTTCCGTTCTACGGCGCTACGGCGCAGATAATCTTTTTCAAATATATCGTAGCGCATGGGATAGGCATAGAAGTAGCTTTCAACTTCTTCTATGGCCTTTTTGATGTCGTAGAGGTAGACGGCGATGTAATCATCCATAAATCAATTGCTTTTTCTTGTCGACTAATGCCTTGAAAATCGGGTTGAGGTTATTGCCGTATTCTATCAGGTCCACTTTGCGGTTGAGCAGCTGTTCCAGTGCATCCTTCAGGGCAAAGTAGTTGCTGAAATAGTCAAACTTGTCATGGTCAACCTTGCCGAAATCCACAAGCATATCCACGTCGCTCTGGTCGTTGAATCTGTCCGTGAGGATTGACCCGAAAACCGACAGTGTCTTGACCCCGTGCTTGCGGCATAAGTCGAAGATGTGTTGCAGATTGAGCTCGATCAGTTTCATGTGGATTCTATGGGTTGTCGATGTGGCAAATGTAATGATTATTTCTTATATATAAACGTTTTTGTGGGAAAATCGTTTGACATCCACGGCCACGACCCCTGCGATGATGCACAATTGATGATGCACGATTCACGATGGGCGATGCACTAACATTAATCCAATGCATTTGGGCGGTGGGTTGTGGTTGTAGGGTCGCGACCTGTCGCGACTGCAGGCGAGGTTAGTGGGGAATAAAAGCGCCGATATCCAGTCTGTTCCGCTGGGTTGCAGTCGCGACAGGTCGCGACCCTACAATATGGCGATTATCTCATGATTGCTTGGTTAGGGGCAGGGGGATAACGGGGCAGGGGCGCACGTGGTGTGCGCCCCTGCGGTGGGTTGTATTCTTTATGGGGGATTACTTGCGGATGAGCTGTTTGCTTACCTTGTTGCCCTGACGAACGATGTAGAGGCCGGTGGTGGGCTCTGCAACGCGTACACCCTGCATGTTGAAGTATTCAACGGGGGCGTTTTCGTCGATTTCGGTGTCAAGTGCGATGCTGTCAACGCCAGACTGTGCGTTGTCATCCCATTTTTCGAGTTTGATGTCGGTGTAAGCGTGCCAGTAGCCGTCGCCGGTGTTTTCGTCTTTACCGAAACCTACCCATACTTTGGTTGGGGCATCGAGGGTAAACTCAACGCCTTGACGCCATTTCTCGCCTTCGTTAACGAATGCAGCACCAGATTCGCGCTCACAACCGGAGTCGGTACCCCATGCGCATTTGTTCTTGGTTTCTGCAAGTTCAGCACCTTTGTTCTCATCGTGCCACTGTTGGAGGGCATAGCGGGGGTTGTTGTCGGGCATTTCAGCGAAATTGCCGTTGCAAATTTCCCAGCAGTCCTTAACGCGAACTCGGAGGTCTACATCGTCGGTAAGGTCACCGAGATCATCGGAGTAGGTGAGTGTTGCGGGGCAGTCTGCGTTTTTCGACATGAAAATCCATGCGTGCGAATATTGGGATGCGGTAATCTGGTCATAATCGTTGGCTGTGAACCAGTCCTTAGGAGAGCGTGTCATGGCTCCGTATGCATCTGTCTTTGCGCCCGGCCACTTATGGTTGTACAGGTTGCCGGCTTCATCCATTGTGGAACCGTAGCGGTGGAAGCAGAGCATAGAGAAGTAATATTTGCCTGCGGGAAGTTCTACCTGCTGTGCAGTCTTGTAGGGAGAGCCTCCGCATTTGCGGTAGTTACCTCCACCATTTTCTTTCTGGATGTCAGGAGTTTTTTCGCCACCCTGGCTGTTGACGTTGTTCCATTCGCGTTTTGCATCGATGCCGGTTGAGAAATCGCCGTTGGTTACGGCTACAGGGGCGCCGTCGCAAGTGAGGGTGAAATTGTCAAAACAGCACCATTCGTGCCAGTAGCAACCGGTATTGGCGATACCTATCACCAGCTCGCCACCTTTGTGGTCGTATTTAACGGTGTTCTTATATTCACCTTTGCCGAAAGCTTCATTGGCTTGTTCGGTGTTGTCGGGGGCGGTGTCGCGACCATCAAACAGACCTTTAACAGGTTCTTTCTTGTCGTTGATGAAGATGTAGGCTGTGTTCAGTTCGGGTTTGCCGGTTTGATTTGCTTTAGCGTAGTTGTTATCGCTGCAACGGTAGAGGGCGTCGACTGTGAGCACATATTCTCCTGCAGGCTGTACACCAAGACTCTGGTAAAGCTTGAATGCTCCGTTGAAAACCTCACCAACGCCATTGGCGATACTACCGATATATCCGCGCCATCCGGGTGTGAATGCAGCATCTTTGATGTAGTCCTGGGTTACGTCGACGTAAGCCCCTGCATAGGCTGATGCAGCAACGGCAGCAGCTCCGAGCAGCATTGCGCTGCGTTTGAAGTAATTTTTTAACATAATGAAAAGGTATTAGTTAATAGTTAATAGTGAAGAGATATTAGAGAATCGATATTAGACGGGGGAGACTTGTCGGACGGGTCGGACTTGTCAGACCCGTCGGGAGGAGGGGAAAGCCGGGGATTCGGGGGAATCCCCGGCGGGGGAATTCGATGTTGGTGGGATTATACGCCTTGGTAGCCGGGGTTCTGGCTCCAGTTGGTGTTGGTGTTCAGAATGTCGCGGTGGAGAGGCATAAGGCGTCGGTTGGGATCTTTGGCTCCGGGACGGTCGACCCAATGGAACTGGGTGTGCTCGGCGTTGTCCCACACTTTGTACCTGTTCTTTTCGCCCCAGTCGTTTTCGAACTGGCCGAAGCGGATGAGGTCGTTACGGCGCCATGGTTCGAGAATGAATTCGCGTGAGCGTTCGTCGAGCAGTTCCTGCATGGTGGGATTGGCGGTCAGCTCAGGTGCCGAGGAGCAGCGGCGTACTTCGTTGAACAGGCTCATGGGTGTGTCACCGAGAGTGGCCTGAGCGCCGCGCATGATGCATTCAGCCTTTGTCAGCAGGATGTCGGCAAAGCGGAAAATGGGGCCGTCGTTGGCCTGCTGGCGATTCCAGAGCGTATAGTCCTCAGCCCGCGGGGGATATTTGAAGCAGCGTGCGCCTTTCTGGATGTTGAGCAACGCGGTGCCGTTCTTGAGGTTGGTGCCGTTGAATGCTGGGGATGCCTCGTCGCCGAGGGAGTAGATTGAGCCGTCGTCAAAATCGAATTCGGCGCGGAAATTGAGCTGGAAGTTATTCTTGTCGGGTTGGCTCACATTCTTGCACACCATAACAGGAACGTCGGTGGGATTGTAGGAGAGGTCGAATGCATATTGGGGGCCCTGAAGAATCATGATGTTGCGTTCGTCGCCGGGAAGATTGAAGCGATCAACGGCCTCTTTGGTGAGAACGGTCTGGCCTGCGAGCGACATTTCGTTTTTCCAACCAAGCGCGTAGGGATAGCACATGCCGTCCTTTTTGAAGCCGAACCAACGGTACCATGTGGTGGTGCCATCACCCTTTGAGGCGGGGTCGACGTCGAGAGCATAGATGAAGTCCTTGATGTGCACACCGTTGTCGGGGAAGAACTTCTTGCGGTAACCGAAACCTACTTCGAAAATGCCGCTCTGAATAATCTGGTCGCACCAGTAGACGCAGTCGTTGAGTTTTTCGTTGGGTGTATTGCCGGTGACCGTGGTTATGTCGTTGGTGTAAACGCCCCAGTTGAGGTAGACTTTGGCAAGGAGTGCGGCAGCCATCCAGTAGTTAGGCTTGCCGTAGGTTGTGATGTCGTTTGCTTTGCTGAGTGCGCCTTCCTGGTTCAGGATTTCAAGAAGTTCGCGCTCGATGAAGCGTGCCACATCGGCACGGGGAGAGCGGTTGAGCACCTCGCCCTCGTCGAGTACGTGATCCATTATGGGGAAGTCGCCGTAGATGTCCATCATCCAGAAGTGATAGTAGGCACGGATGGCGCGCAGAGGCGCTACAATGGGGTCGTTGAATGTGGGCCCACCGTAGGCTGCGATTTTGTTGTTTGTGTAGGTGATGCCCGACATTGCACCTTCCATGCCGGCTTTGGTGCGCCAGTTGTCGAGGTGGAGCGAGTGGATGGAGGCATCGGTGTAGCGGCCGTCGTCGTAGTAGTTACCGGAGCCGAAGCAGCAACCCATAACCTCGTCGCCCTGATTTATTACACCTTCACCGAAGTCACGACCGAACCAGCCGTGCAGGAAGCGATAGCAGCCATTGAATTCTCCCTCAACTGCTATTGGGTTGTTGGGGAAAACGGGATATTTGGTGTTCAGGTCTGTGTCGAGGTCGGTACAAGCAGTGCCTGCCAGCAGCCCGGAAATGATGAGACCTTTGATATATAATTTCATGGTGTTTATTCCAAATGCTGTGATTGTTTAGAATTTATTTAGAAGTTCACATTGACACCTACGAGCACCTGACGCGTGCGTGGGTAGTGGTCGGAGCGGGTGTCGTGACCCGGTTCAAGACCTCCGAGGTTGATTTCGGGGTCGCGGCCGGTGTACTTGGTGATGGTGAAGAGGTTGTTGCCCGACACATAAAGGCGTACGTCATTGAGCCATCCGTTGAAGCAGTTGCGGAAGGTGTAGCCGAGTGTAAGTGTTGCGAGCTTGAAGTAGGAACCATTCTCCAGATAGCGTTGCGAGGGGTAGTGGGCGAGACCGTCGGTGGGGAGCTGCTCGTCGATGACGGATGCCATCACGTTCTTACCTTGTGTGATACCGGCGATATAGGAGAAGTAGGCTTTTGGCTCGTTGAAGATCTTCTGGCCGAACACGCCTGTGAAGAACACGTTGAGATCCCAGTTTTTCCATGTGACGGTGTTGTTCCATCCCATGGTGAGCTTGGGCTGAGCGTTACCCATGTATATGCGGTCGTCCTGACCGGGTTGTGTTGTGGTCTCGGGATTGCCGTCGGCATCGAGGATGTGGTTGCCGTCGGCGTCGTAGCGGTAGAAGGTAGACACGCCCTGATCGTTATAGCCTGCCCAGTCCCAGAGGTAGAAGGAGCCGATGGGTTTGCCTTCGACGATGCGCTGTGTGTTGCAACCTTGCGACAACCCGGGGAGATGCGGGTCGTAGCGGTTGAGCACGCCTGCGTTGAATTCGGAGTTGGATACGCTTACAACTTCGTTGGAGTTGTGTGAGAAGTTGAGCGAGGTCGACCAGTTCCAGTCTTTGGTCTGGATGGGCACTGCATTGATGCTGACCTCTATACCGCGGTTGCGCATCTTGCCGACGTTGGCGGTGAGAGTGGCTACGGGGTATTTGGCGAGCGACACGGGGTAGTCCCAAATCATGTCCTTGGTGGATTTGTTGTACCACTCGATGGTACCGTTAATCCGGCCATTGAGGAATGCGAAGTCGAGACCGAGGTTGAGCATCGTTGTGGTCTCCCACTTCAGGTCGTCGTTGACGTTGCGTGATGATGTGAGGCCTTTATAGGATGTTGTCGCACCTGTTATAGGATCAACGTAATCAAAGCGGGTTGTGGTGTCGTAGAAGAAGCGTGCTGCGTAGATGTCGAATCCTTGCGAGTTACCGCTCTGTCCCCAGCCTGCGCGGAGCTTGAGGTCGGTGAACAGGCCGAGATCCTTGATGAAGCTCTCCTCGCTCAGACGCCATGCCACGGATGCGGAGGGGAAGGTGGCCCACTTGTTGTTGGAGCCGAACACCGAAGCACCGTCGCGACGCACGGCAGCCTGTGCGATGTAGCGTCCTGCGTAGCTGTAGTTGACACGTCCGTAGAACGAAATCATCTTGGTGTGGTTCTCAAGGTTGCCCCATATGGGGTCTGTGTCCCACGAGTTGGCCATGCCTATGTTGTTCCAACCCAGATAGTCGTCGTAGAAATTATATCCGCGAGCTCCGAAGCCGTCGCCATTCTTGTGTTCTTCCCAGGAATAACCTGCCATGAGGGCGAGTTTATGGCGTTCGGCGAAGGTCTTGTCGTAATTGGCGTAGATCTCCATGAGCTTGCACCAGTCGTCGGTGACGTTGCGCGATGATTCGCCGTGGCGGGTGTTGTTCTGCGACTGGGTGGAGGTGTAGTCGCGGTAGTGGTAGCTCTGGGTCTCGTAGTTGAAGTTGGCGTTGAGCGTCAGGCCATCGATGATGAGGAGGCTTGCCTTTCCGGTGAACTGCATGCGCTTGAACGTGGCCATGGAACGGTTCTCATATATCAGCGAAAGGGGGTTGTAGTTCTGCGAGATGGTCTTGTCGGAATACCAGGTGCCGTCTTCGTTCACTGCGGGAACCAGCGGCGAGTAGTAGTACATGCCTTCGTAAACCGAGCCGCCTTCAATGCCGCGGGGCACACCCCACTCCTTGCGGATGTTGCCGTTGATGCCGGCGCCGAGGGTGAGGCGCTCCTTCAGGATTTTGGTCTCTACGTAGGCACGGCCGGTGAAGAGGTTGTTGCCGACGCCGCGGATGATACCGTCGCGCTTGGTGTAGGTGAGCGAAGCGTTGTAGTTGGTGGTCTTGTTGCCGCCGGAGATTGAGAGGGAGTGGTTGGTGGCGAAACCGGTGCGCTGCACTTCGTCAGCCCAGTTTGTGTCGGCACCCTTGTCGTTGGGGATGGATAGATTGTTTTCAGCTGCGTATGCGCGGAGCTGGTCGGCGGTCATCATTTTGTGGTCGCTGGCGATTTTCTCCCAGGATACATAGCCTTGATAAGAGACGCGTGCGGGGCCTTCGGAACCTTTCTTGGTGGTTACGATGATGACGCCGTTGGCGGCCTTCGAACCGTAGATGGCTGTGGCGGAGGCGTCGCGGAGCACGTCGATGCTCTCGATGTCGGCAGGGGGGATGAGGTTGAGGTTAACGCCGGGGATGCCGTCAACAACATACAGAGGCGATGTGGAGCCGTTGAGAGTGGAGGCACCGCGGAGGGTGATTGAGTTCACGCCGCCGTTGGGGTCGGAGTTCTGGACAACGACGAGGCCGGGGACCTTACCCTGCAGGAGCTGACCGGGATCGGTGTACGCGCCCACGTTGAGATCCTTGGAATTTACGGTGGAAATGGAGCCGGTGAGGTCCTTGCGGGTCATTGTACCGTAGCCGATTACAACGACTTCGTCGAGGAGTGCGGCGTCCTCTTTGAGGGTGATCTGGAGGTGCGAGCCTTTCACGGGCACTTCCTGAGTGGTGTAGCCCACATACGACACGACGAGTGTCTTTCCCTGGGCAGCGTTGATGGTGAAGTTACCGTCGAGGTCGGTGGATGTGCCGCTTGCGGTGCCTTTCACGATGACGGTGGCGCCCATGAGGGGCTCGTCGTTTTGGTCGACAACCGTACCAGTCACGTTGGCCTGCGCCCATGCCGCTGTGCTCACGAGGAGGCTCATAAGCACAAGCACCATGCGCGAGAAAATCCCTTTATGGGACTGTAATGATTTCTCTTTTTCCATACTGAGAAACATGGTTGGTTTTAAGGTAAGATAATAGATGTTGATAAGTGTTGCGAAATAATGTGGGAGAGATGAACAGGGATGGTAAGGCAGAGAGTTGTTTTCATGGATGTTACGGCCACTCCTGGCCGGAGTGAGAGAGTGCCCGCATATTCGGGTATGCAAATATAATTGAAAAAATACATAACAAGTGTTTTTTACACACTTGTTAGCATTATTTAACAATGCGCGATTCACGATTCACGATGCACGATGGGCGATGCACGATGCATGGTGGGCGATGGGCGATGCACGATGCACGATGCCGGGGATGGCCTCCCGGCATTGGGGGATTAGCATGGTGCATCGGGCAGGCTTTCGCCGGAGGCGATGGGCTTTGGTGAACCCCACGAAAGCAAAGCGCATCGTGGGGAAGGCGCCACGCTGAGCAGAAGCACCTCGAAGAGGTCGCGGCCGTGAAAATCACATAATTTGCCAAAACTATGTTAACTTGGGCATATTTGTGTATATTTGCAAAAACACGCTGCCATGAGCCACACCAATTGTCTGTATCACATCGTTTTCAATACTTATAAACGCATCAACACCATTCCGCCCGAACACCAGGAAGAACTTTATCGTTTCATCTGGTCGCTCCTGCTTCAACGCAATTGCCGATTACTACGCATAAACGGCATGCCAAATCATGTTCATCTGTTTGTTGATCTCGCACCTTACCATAGCTTATCTGATATAGTTGGAGAACTGAAGCGAGAATCGAGCAAATGGATGAAAAGATGTGGAAACTATCCACAATTTGAGGGATGGGGGAAGGAATATTTTGCAACGTCAAAGTCCGTTGCGGAAAAGAATGTGGTTATTGAATACATTAAAAATCAACAGGAACATCATGCAAAACGCTCTTTTGAGGAAGAATTGCAGGAGATGTTCCGTTCAAATGAGTGGGAATGGAATGATTATGTACTTACTTAATTGATTGCCACAGCCGCGACCTCTCCGAGGTGCGCTCACCTTTACTCCGAACCACCCCACGATGCGCTTCGCTTTCGTGGGGTTCACCGCGGCCCATCGCCTCCGGCGAAAGCCTGCACGATGCATGGTGGGGGATGGGCGATGCATGATTCACGATGCATGATGGGCGATGGGCGATGCACGATGCACGATGGGCGATGCACGAGGGACTAACATTAATCCAATGCATTTGGGCGGTGGGTTGGTGGTTGTAGGGTCGCGACCTGTCGCGACTGCAGGCGAGGTTAATGGGGAATAAAGCGTCTGATATCCAGTTTGTTCCGCAGGGTTGCAGTCGCGACAGGTCGCGACCCTACAATATGGTGATTATCACATGATTGCTTGGATGGTGGGAAAAATGAGGCAGGGGCGCACGTGGTGTGCGCCCCTGCGTTGGGTTTCCGTCGGCGGGTGAGGCCGCCTTGGTTGGGGTTTATGGCGGCAGGGATGGCCGCCGGGGTGTGTGTTTCAGAGATGTGGGGTCAGCGAACCATGATCTTGAGGGTTTCGGCATTGCCGTCGGCTGTGGTGGCGCGGACAATGTAGAGCCCTGTGTTGAGGCCGGTGGTGGCGAGGGTGTCGAAGCCTGCAGCCATCTGGCGTCCCTGTGCATCGTAGAGGGCGATTGCACGGCCTTCGGCTGTGATGATGCCGTTGGCGTAGCTGATGGCATTGTTGTCGGCGCCGATGGCCACGATTGCCGAGGAGTTGGTCACGGTGACGGTGGCAGTGGCGGTCTTGCCCTTGCATGTGGCGGTTACGGTGGTGGTGCCTTCGGTCTTGCCGAGGGTCAGGACGATACCTACGAGATTGTCGTTGCCTTCAACGGGAACGAGGTTGGTCCATTCGGCGATGGCGGGGTTGGCTACGCTGATTGAAGCGTTGTCCGAGAACTCAAAGAGGTCAGCGAAACCGGCCACTTCAAGGTAGAGGGTGATTTCAGCCTCGGGTGCGCCTGTGTAGGCGGCGGGGGTGAACTGGAGGGAAACTCCGATGTTGTCCTCATAGTAGAGGGTGGGAACGCGGTACATGAATGTGGGCTGCTGATTCCAGGGGTTTGCTGAGTCGGAACCGAATTTGAATCCGAGGCCGGCGAAGAATTCGGTGGCGTCGTCAAGCTCGTCGAGAGCTGTGGTTGAGCCTTCGGTGGCGAGGGGCTCGCCGTCGGCGGCCTCAACGGGTGCGATTGCGCTTACCACGTGGTTCACGCCGATCTTGTCCTCAACGCGGGCGGGAACCTCCTGATAGCTGCCGGCCGAGCTGTCGGGGTCGTTGGGGTCGTAGTCGGGGTTGTCGACCCACATGTTGCGGGGGCCGTCGTCGAGGGTGGTATAGCCGACGACGCGGTGTGCGGCAGTGGGCTCAGTGCCGACATTGAATGCCGTGAGGGCAACGATGTTGTTCTCGATGATGTTGCCGGCTTCGGGGAGCTCGGGCGCGCCGAGCTGGCCGAGGATGCCGCCCACGTTCTCGTCGGCGGTGATTGTGCCTTCAACCACGCAGTTCTTCACGATGGAGCGCGAGGTGTTGTTGGCGATGATGCCTGCGGCGTTGGCGTTTGTAGCCTCGATGGTGGCGTTCACGTGGCAGTCGGTCACGGTGGAGGTTTCGGCGTTGGCAACCGCCATCACAGCTGCAACGTTGTTGCGGCCCTTGAAGGTGCCGGATACGAATGCGTTCTTCACCTCGCAGCCGCGTGCGTCGTAGACGATGCCTGCCAGGCCGCGTGCATGCGTGAAGTTGAAGTCGGCGTCCTTGACGGCGCAGTCGATGAACTTACAGTAGTCGGCTGTGTGAGCCAGTGCGGCGAAGTTGATGCTGACATTCTCGAGGGCTGCCTTGGCGTTGACCATGTGCACGTTCTCGAAGTCGGCATAGCGTGCGGTGTGGGCCAGGAGGGCGTGCTGCTTGACACCGAGAAGGTTGGTGGCTGCGTGGTGGAATGTCACGCCGTCGAATGTGATGTTGCGGATGGCGGCGCGCGAAGCACCGGTGTCTTCCCCTTCATCCTCGGTGGCGGGGCGCTCGCCGATGTTGTTGAACAGGGCCTTCTCGTTGCTCATCGCGTCAAGGCTCAGGTAGAGGTTCTTCACCGAGTGTCCGCGGCCATCGATGGTGCCGAGGAATGTGCCGTCGATTGAACCGATGGCGCGGTTCTCCATATCGACGTTGGCAGCGAGGGCGAAGTGCGATGTGAGGTTGTTGCGGATGCGGTTGAAGTCGCCGTAGGTGTAGATGAGGTAGGGGTCCTCAACGGTGCCCTGACCTTCGAAGTCGTTGAGCGGCAGGCCGATGAATTCGATGTTTGCGGGGTTCGAGAATTTGCTTCCGTCGTGGTATTCAAGTATGATGAAGCGCTTGTTGGGGTTGTTGGAAACGTAGGCTGTCTCGTAGTCGTGCTCGTCAGGGAGTTCGCGCTTTGCAAGAATTTTGCCGGTTTCGTCGACAACGGCGGCAGCGAGGCTGGTGCCCACTTTGCCCTCGCCTTTCCAGGAGTATATCCAGAGGAGATACTCATACTTGCTGTCGGTGTTGTAGAGATAGGGGTCGAGCACTTCGGCTGTAATCAGTGCGTAGGCCTTGGCAGTGTTCTCGGGGAGGGTAAGGGTGTCCATGTGGTGGAGAGTGCCGTCGGGACGGAAGTAAGCCACATAGGAGAAAGCGCTTTCGCCTTCAGCTGTTGCGGCCAGGGCTGCGTTGGCTGCGTAGAGCACACCACCTTCGCCGGGCACACGTGTGGGCACGGACGAGAGGATATAGACGTTGCCTTCATACACGAAGAGCGAAGGGAGTTCGCCTTTGAACTCGAGCGAAGGCCAGTCGTAGAGGCGTGTAACATCGTCGCCTTCGTCGTTCTTGACGTCGAATCCGAGCTGCATGGGGTGACCCTCAATAGCGGGGAATTCAGTGAAAGCACCGCTCTCGGTTCCGAACTCCTTGATTTTTTTGCCGGTCTTGTCGTAGACTTCATAGAAGGCCACGCTTTCGTCCTGCTGGAGGTTGGAGTCGACGATTGTTATGACAAAGCAGGGGTCGTTGCCGGTACCGAAGTCCCATGTAACGTCCTTTTCGCCGCGGAAGTTGCCCAGAGCGTATGAGCGCCAGTGATATTTCGAGGGGTCGGAAATCTCGGCAACGGGTATGGTGACAGTGTAGGTGGGGGTGAGCTTGACGGCATCGGGGTCGGTGTCGTCCTCGATGAGCGGCTCATTGCCCACCTTATACATCTCGATGATGTAGTGGTTGTCGGGTGTCATTACAGGCACGTCGGCGCTGCTGTCGAGCAGATAGGGCTTCTCGAGGTAGGATTTTACCGAGTAGACATCGTTGCCGTCGAGCACCACGAACAGAGGCACAGCCTCGTTGAGGCCGTCGCCGGGTGTCTGGCTTGTGGTCTGCTGCACGATGAGCGAGGGGGGAGTTCCCCATCCTGCGGGTTTGTACACGCGGAGTGTGTTCTTGTCGGCCTCGTTCTTTTCGTTCTCCCATGTGGAGTAGTAGGTGAAGCCGAACACGAACCCTTCGGCACTTGTGCTGCTCTTGAGAGTTGTGGAGAGGGCACCGGGGCATTCGAACAGCGGTGTCTGCGGTGTGGCCGGCATGGCGGCCTGCAGGGAGTAGGCTGCGGTGAACTGCTTGGAGCCGTAGACGCCTTTATAGGGGTTGTTGGGGTCGGGGAACTCGATGGGGTTGAAGTTGAAGGTCATCATGACTTCAATGTCGGTCGAGTTGGAGTTGAAGAATGTGGAGGAGAGCTGAGCTTCGGGCAGTACGTAGTTGCATCGTCCTGCACCTTCGGGAAGTTCGATTTTGCCGTAGGCATAGCCCACGGGCTGGCCCAGTCCGTTGTAGACTGTGAGTTTGAAGCCGGAGAAGTTCCAGTTCGGCAGCCAGCCTTCCGGACGGTAGGTCGTGCCTTCGGTTTCGAGGGTGTAGAACCATGTCTCGCCTGTAGGGCTGAGCAGCCATCCGGTGGGGAACATCTCCTGCACGTAGGTTGCCGTAAGGGTGAAGTCCGGGGTGACGATACCGTTGGCATCAACCGTTTTCTGAAGGAAGCTGCCGGACACCTTCTGCATGCAGGGGCTGTTTTTAAGGCCTCTTTCCATGGCTTTGAAACGGTTCGGCATGGCCGATGCGCCCGATACTCCAGCAACGAGCAACAGGGAAGCCGCTGCCGTAGAGAGCAGACTTTTACGCATAGTCATAATCTAATAATGATAAGGTGAAAAAATGGTGTGAATTAATTTTTTTTGATTGGAGTAGAGGGAAGAGGAGAATGAGTGTTGGGTGGTGGAGTGTGCCGCAATCTTATCTGACGGCGATTTTCTCGGAGTGGAGCGAGTTGCCGATCCGGAGCGACATAACGTATATGCCGGGAGCAAGTGTGGAAGCGTCCACTGTGAGTTCCTGGTCATCGGCGGCTGTGGCGAGCGCGAGCACTCCGCCAAGCGAGTAGACCTCGGCCTTGATGGATGCGGCTGCGGGAGCCTGGACGGTGAAGAGGTTTCCGTCGCGCATCAGCGAGTAGGGGGTGTCCTCGTCGTCGTTGGCCACATTGTTGATGCCGGAGAGGTTGAGCACCTTGCAGAGGCCGCGGAAAGCGTTGACAAACAGGCCCGGGCCGTCGTTCTCGCGCGGAGCGTTGGGGGAGTCGGCCGTTTCGCGGGCGATGCGCAGGATGTCGGCCGTGGTGAGTGTCGGGTCGGCGGCGAGCCATGTGGCTGCGATGCCGGTCATGTAGGGCGACGACATGGAGGTGCCGCTCATGGTGGTCCAGTAGTGTGTCTTGTTGTTCTTGTCGGTGTGGCGGTAGTAGACGGCGGCTTCATTGTCGGCGTCCTCGGTGCCCTTGAGGTTGGTGTCGAAATAGTGGCCCGACATGGACGAAACGATGAGATGACCGGGAGCCGAGATGAGCGGGTGCACGCGGCCGTCGGGGGTGTGGCCCCACGAGGAGAAGGAGGATGTTGTGCCTATGGTCACCGGGTCGGCAACGTTTTCAAAGAAGTTGTGTGTGGTGTAGGACCCGACGGTGATCACGTCCTTTGCTCCGGCCATGGCGTTGATTGAGCCGTCGCCGTCGGAGCCCTTGAAGCCGTACTGCTCCATGTAGCCCGAATGGAGGCGGAAGCCGAAGTACATGCTCATAGGCTGGCCGTAGACGTAGAATTTCTGACCGGGTTTGCCGGGGACTATGCGGAGAGACACGAGGCCGTGCGTGAACGAAGCCTGATCAGGGCATTCGAGCTGGAAGTTGATTTCTGCATAGTAGCGGTTGTTGGCGGGATAGAGCGCGCTTGCGCCGCCTACGAAGCTGTTGCGGTAGTATTTGTTGAACACCTCGTCGTCGCCTTTGAAAATGTCGGGGGCTGTCACAGGCGAGCGGCCCGTGGTGGAGAGGTAGCATGTCTTGAACGGCTCGAGCTTGAAGGAGGAGAGTGTCTCGGGGGCGACGTTTGCTTCATCGGGGAATTTGCAGTAGTCGAAATAGAGGTCGAAGGGGGTGTCGTCGTCGCTCCATATCTGCATCGAACCGATGGCCTGCGGGAACATCGGCAGCATGGTGACCTGCGAATAGAGATAATCGGTGTAAGCGCTGTTGAGGATGAATGTGCGCATGGGGTTTTCACCGTCGCATTCGTGATACATGAATGCCCCGTCGGCACCCTCGTTGCTGGCCGACACGCAGATGGTCACACCGTCTTTTTTTGCGTATTCCTGAAGTGCGGCGGGAAATTCGTCGGTGCCGTCGTGCGGACCAAGGTTGCTGCCGAGCGAGATGTTGATGGCGATGGGTTTACCCTCTTCGGCGGCATAGCCGGTGAGGTAGTCGAGGCCCTTGATGAGGCGGGCGTTGTCGGTGATTCCGCATTTGATGGCTATGTCGGCCTGCGGTGCCGCACCTGTCAGGTTGATTCCGTCAGCCTCGTTTTTGAATGAACCGGCGGCGATGCCCATGACGTGGGTGCCGTGGGTGTTGTAGTTGTTGTCCGATTTGAACTGACGCACCGTTTCGGGTGTCTCGGATTTCTGTGTGAATGATTTTCCGCTGACTTCCACATGGTTCATGATGCGCTTTACGCGGGGATTGCCCTCTTCGTCGTCGAACATGATGTGGTTGGGGTCGATGCCGCCGTCGATGATGCCGACGATGGCGCCCTTGCCGCCGTATGCCTGCGGAAGGGGTGCGGCGCCCGACTGGATTTTGTCAAGGCCGAGATGCTGGCGGCTGAGGTCGTAGCCCACTGCGCTTTGGAACTCGTTCATGCGCAGCTGTTCGGGGAGTGATACGGTGACCACACCCTCGGTGGCCGCGATAGCCTCGGCCTGTCCGATGGTGGTCTCCACCAATATGATGTTGCCCGCGCGGAGCGATACTTCGCCTCCGGCGGCCTCGACGCGTGCCGCGGTGGCGTCGTCTGAAACGCGCATGAAGATGGTCAGGGGGGTGTTGTCGGCCTATGTTTCAGGCGATACGGCCATTGAACGGCCCGGCGCCTTGGCGATGCGTTCCACCTGCCGGGCTTTCATTTTGCCGAGTTCAATGGTGTTGAGATGGCTGAAACGAGCCTGCGCAAAACCGATTCCCGGCAGCAAGAGGGTGAGGAGTAGAAGTTTTTTCATTCTAAGAAATTGTGAATGGGATTGTTATGTGTGATTTTTCTGCAACAAAGTCTCTTGTCCGAAACTCATTATCTGCAAATTAAATAAATTCTTTACACACTTTTTTAGTTTTGTGCAAAAAAAGCATAACAATTAACATAGTTTCACTAATGGCGTGAAAACTGTGAACAAATAGATGCGATTTTTCCCAATTAGAACTGCAATGAGTGTGCCTTGTACACTAATTGTAGGACAGGTTGTCATTAAATGGGCGTTTTTGCTGACAGAAGGACAGCCGGAAAATATCTGCTGCGTCACGACGGCTATTTGCAGGAATTGCTTAACTTTGCCGCATGTCACGAAAACTTATCACATTTCTTTGCGCTGCAGCCGCAATGATGGCTGCTCAGAGAGCCGTTGCGCTCGAACCGACGTGGAGCATCGATTTCGATGCAGTGTTCGACAACCGCGAGGGAGACCATACCTACACCGACACCAAAACCTTCTTCTTCACCAATCTGGCGCCTGAGGTAGGCCTGAAATTCACCAAGTCCGACCGCATTGCCGGCGGGGTGGTGTGGAATCAGCCCATAGGTAACGAATGGGACGGCTACAAGATAAGCCCCACGCTGTACTACCGCCACACGGGGCGGCGCTGGAATCTGTCGATGGGTATGTTCCCGCGCACCCAGCTCAGGCAGGAGATGCCCGGCTTTCTGCGGAGCGATTCGCTGGCCTATTTCCAGCGCAACATCCGCGGGGTGCTGGTGCAGTATCATTCGCCGGCGGCGTTCATCGATTTCTATCTCGACTGGCGCCAAATGCAGACCGACAGCAAGCGCGAGAAATTCAATATCGTGTTCCACGGCGAATGGCGTCCCGGCCGCAGGCATTTCCTTGTCGGGGGGCATGCCATGATGAATCACTTCGCCCTGACACACAACGCACCCGACAATATGCACATCGTGGATAATTTCCTGGTGAATCCCTATGTAGGGCTTGACTACAGCGGTGCCACGGCGCTCGACTCGCTCACGGTGAAAGCCGGAGCACTCCTCACGGTGGAGCGCAACCGAGGGAACGACCTGGGCTGGCAGACTCCCGGCGGCGCGTGGCTCGAGGTGCTCGGCCAATGGCGCTGGCTCGGGTTGAAAAACTCGCTGTATGCCGGCAAAGCGCTTTACCCGTCATATAGTGAGCACGGAGCGGAACTTTATATGGGTGAGCCGTTCTACCAGTCCAAATTCTATAACCGCACCGATGTGTATGCGCGGATAATGGCCAACAAGTGGGTGGATCTGCAGGCATCGCTTGATTTCCACGTGGCCAAGGACGCATTCACCTTCTATCAGCGGCTGATTGTGAGGGTTTACTTATCGTCAGGGGATTAGAGGCGCCGCAGCAGGTAGTGGTCCACGAGGATGTTGCGGCGGCACTGGGGGAGTGTGCGGAGCAGGTTCACGTCCGGGTGGGCGGTGTACAGCCGGCGCATTTTGCGGAAATCGCGGTGCGCGCGCCACACGGCTCCGGCGTTGGCGAAATCGAATGTGGCCACAAATTTCACCCATGCCAGAGTGTCAAGCAGGCGGCGGCGCAGCAAGGTGGCGCGCAGGTCGGCCTTCGGCAGATTCTTGTGGAGCAGCAGCAGGTTGTTGCGGAAATTCAGATAAGTTTTGCGGGGATTCGACGCCGGAAGCGAGCCGCCACCCAGATGGTAGACGTGCGATGCCGGTATTGCCATGACCTTGCGGCCGTCGAGCAGGATGCGCCAGCACAGGTCAATCTCCTCCATATGTGCGAAAAATTTAGGGTCAAGTCCGCCGAGACGTCGGTAAAGGTCGGTACGGGTGAGCAGAGCCGCCCCTGTGGCCCAGAACACCTCGGCCGGGGTGTCGTATTGGCCGTGGTCAGTCTCCACGCGCTCAAACACACGCCCGCGGCAATAAGGGTAGCCGTTGCGGTCGATGTAGCCGCCGCATGCGCCGGCATATTCAAAGCGCGAACGGTCCGAGTAGGAAAGAATTTTGGGCTGACATGCCCCAATTGTGGGGTCTGCGTCCATGGCTGCTACAAGAGGTTCAAGCCATCCGGGAGGGGTCTCCACATCGGAATTCAGCAGCAGCACCAGTGGATAGTCCTCGGGCAGGGCGTCAATGGCACGGTTGTAGCCTTCGGCATAACCGTAGTTTTCAGGGAACGGTATGACGGTCACAGTTGGGAACTCCTCGGCGAGCACCTGCAGCGAATTGTCGGTGGAGCCGTTGTCGGCCACGAACACATGTCCCACTGCTTCGGGGGTGTTGGCCACAACCGAAGGGAGATATTGTCGGAGCAATGCGGCTCCGTTCCAGTTGAGAATTATGACTGCAACGCGTGATGGCATGCTGATATGATGTTTTTGTTCATTATCAGAACTTATCCGAATTTATAAGAATTATAAGAGCTTATAAGCTCGGATAAATTCTTATAAGTTCTGATAATTCCTATGATTCTGATAGGGGCGGTTTGACGGGATTTTTCCAGCGGTTGTGGGTCCAGAGCCATATGTCCGGGCGGCGCCGGATGGTCTGCGCAAGCAGAGAGGCGTAGCGGTCGGTTATGGCTCCTTCGGGAAGCTGCTTGGGTTGGTCGGTGATGAGGCGGATGTCTATATGGTAGTGTCCGCGCGAGGGCTTCTGCATGTCCCAGTAGACCACGGCCGCGTTCAGCCGTCGCGCCACGGTCTCGGTGCCGGTGATCATGGCTGTGGGATGGTTGAGAAAATGAACCACACGGCCGGCGTCGCCATGGCTTGGCTTCTGGTCGCTCATGAATCCGGTTATGGTGGGCATGCCGCGTTTGGCATATCGCATGAGGTCGAGGAACGACATGTTTTTGGCCAGCGACACCGAGCCGAACCGTGAGCGCAGGCGCAGCATCAGCGCATCGAAGCGGTGGTTGCGCAGCGGGCGGTAAATCTGGCAGAATTCGGCGTCGCGTCCGGGCACGAGCGTGCTCCACAGCGTGATTGAGGGCGCCCACTCCCAGTTGCCGGTATGGGAAAAATAGCACACCACCGGGCGGTTCTGTTTCAGATAGCTGTCGCACATGTCCACTCCGGAGAATGTCATGCGGCTTCGCATCTGCTCATCGCTGACATGCAGCAGCTTGACGGTCTCGAAAATATAGTCGGCGAAATTGCGGTAGAAACGGCGGCGGATGCGGCGGATTTCCTTGGGCGTGGCATCCGGAAAGGATGATGTGAGGTTGCGCTGCACCAGATGCCGACGGTAACGCACCACGTGGTAGAGCAATGCGAACGTTATGTCGCTCAGGAGGTAAAGCACCCCGAACGGCAGCCGTGCCGTGAGCGACAGCAACCCTTCGAGTATGGTGAATCCTATGTCGGAAAGGCGTTTTTTCATTTTTGCGTTGGTTCTGTGCCGGCAAGTTCGGCCTTTATGTGGCAGTCGCCTATCTCGGTGGGTATGAGCGAGAGAAGCCGCACGGGCACAATGGTGTTGTCGAGATTGTGGGGCGCGTCGACCGATACCTTCAGATAGTTGTCGGTGAAGCCGCTCATCGGTTCGCCGGGGCGTCCTCGCTCAAGCAGCACGGGGCGCACGGTGCCGAGAAATTGCCGTGCGAAGGCCTCCATTTTCCGTTCCGACACGTGAAGCATCTCGTTGACCCGTCGATGCTTATCCTGCTGGCTAACCACGTGGCCTATTTCGAGCGCCTTTGTGCCGGGACGTTCGGAGTAAGGGAAGATGTGCAGCCGCGTGATGGGGAGCGATACCACAAAATCGCGCGACTTTGCGAATTCCTCCTCGGTTTCGCCCCTTGCTCCGGCAATGAGGTCGACCCCTATGAATGCGTGAGGGATAAGCTGGCGTATGCGCTCTATCTTGTGGCGGAACAGGGCGGTGTCGTAATGGCGGTGCATCAGTCGGAGCACCTCGTCGGAGCCTGATTGCAGGGGTATGTGGAAGTGGGGCATGAACCGGCGCGAGGAGGCGCAGAATTCAATGATTTCGTCGGTGAGCAGATTCGGCTCTATCGACGATATGCGGTAGCGCTCGATGCCTTCGATTGTGTCGAGGCGCCGTATGAGGTCAAGGAATGTCTCGCGTGGCCCGTCAATGGCAATGAGGCCTGATTCGTCGGCGGTGCGACGGCCGAAATCACCTATGTTGACCCCTGTTATCACAATCTCCTTGGCTCCGTTGGCTGCGGCCTTTTCGGCCTGCGCCACGATTGAGGCGATTGTGCCGGAACGGCTGCGTCCGCGCGCGGCAGGGATTGTGCAGTAGGTGCAGTAATAATCGCACCCGTCCTGTATTTTCAGGAAATGGCGTGTGCGGTCGTCCTGCGAGCAGGATGGGTTGAACGCCAGTAGCTTCGGGGTGGGGACAACATCGGATGCCGGCTTGCGTGAATTGACGAACTCGTGCAGGAATTCCGGAAGCCGGTTCTTGCGGTCGTTACCTGCCACTACGGCCACGCCGGGGAGCGAGGCCACTTCGGATGGCTTGAGCTGTGCGTAACATCCGGTGACAAGGATGGCTGCTTCCGGATAACGGCGGTGTAACGAACGGATGGCCTGCCGGCATTTCTTGTCGGCAAGTTCGGTGACACTGCATGTGTTTATTACAATCACGTCGGGCGTGTCGCCTGGGCCTACACGTGTTATCCCCTCCTCGGCGAACATGCGCGCCACCGTGGAGGTCTCGGCGAAATTGAGCTTGCAGCCGAATGTATGGAACAGGGCCTTTAGGGTCCCGAATGTGGAGTTGTCAATCAAAGTGCGGCGGGGATAAGGAGGTGGGTGGTCAGGATATGTAGGAATCCTTGAATCCGATGAAATAGAGCACGCCGTCGATGCCGATGGTGGATATGGACTGGCGTGCCGATTCCTTTACTTTCGGTTTGGCATGGAACGCTATGCCGAGGCCGGCGGTGGAGAGCATGGGGAGGTCGTTGGCGCCGTCGCCCACGGCGATAGTCTGGGCGATGTTCACGTTCTCGACCTGTGCGATGAGCTTTAGCAGTTCGGCCTTGCGCTTGCCGTCGACAACGTCGCCCACATAATGGCCGGTGAGTTTGCCGTCGGCCACTTCAAGTTCGTTGGCATACACATAGTCGAACCCGAATTTCTGTTTCAGATAATTGCCGAAGAAGGTGAAACCGCCCGACAGGATTGCGGTCTTGAACCCTGCACGCTTCAGCACGCGCATCATTCGGTCAACACCCTCGGTGATGGGCAGGCTTTCGGCGATCTCTTCCATTACGCTCACATCGAGCCCCTTGAGCAGGGCCACTCGTTCGCGGAAACTTTCGTTGAAATCTATCTCGCCGCGCATGGCGCGCTCGGTGATGGCCTTGACCTTGTCGCCTACGCCGGCCCGCTCGGCAAGCTGGTCGATGCACTCGGTCTGAATCAGGGTAGAATCCATATCGAAGCAGATAAGGCGGCGGCAACGGCGGTACATGGTGTCCTCCTGCAGCGAGATGTCGAAACCCTCGTCCGATGAAATCTGGATGAAACGGCGCTGAAGTTCGTCGCGGTCGGTGGGGGTGCCACGCACGGAGAACTCGATGCAAGCCTTTGCGGCGGGCGATGCCTCCATGTCGAGTGGCGGACGCCCGGTGAGGCGCTGAATGGAGTCGATGTTCAGGCCCTGCTGCGCTACGGTCTCGCTCACCAGGGCTATGTGGCGGGCGGTGAGGCGGCGTCCGAGCAAGGTTATTATCCAGCGGTTCTTCCCCTGACGGTTCACCCATGCCTCGTATTCCTCTATGGTGATGGGGTTGAAGCGGATTTTTACCCCGAGGTCGTAGGCCTTGAACAGGAGGTCCTTGAGAATGTCGCCCGACACGTCGGATGTGGTCTGGAACAGGATGCCCAGCGATAGGGAATGATGGATATCGGCCTGGCCGATGTCGAGAATCATTGCGTTATAGCGCGAGAGGATTTCGGTCAGGGCTGCGGTTACGCCGGGGCGGTCGTGGCCGCTTATGTTGATAAGGATAAGCTCGATGTTTTCCGGAATATGGTTCGTCATTTTATTCGGAGTTTGTCGCCGGGTTTGAGTTTGTTGGCTTTCACCGACGGATTCAGGCGCTCAAGCTGTTTGAGCGTGAGGCCGTTGCGCTTTGCAATCTTGAACATGTTGTCGCCCTTGCGCACAGTGACCGTGCGCTGGCGTTCGTTTCTGGCTTTGTCCTTCTTTTTGTCGGCGCGTGCCTTTTCGCTGGCTTTTTCAGTCTCGGCGGCCTTGGCTGCTTCCTGCTTTGCGCGCGAGTTGGAGAATGTGGAGGCTACTTTCGAAGCTGTTTCTGACGGCGCGGTAGTGGTGTCTGCCTCTTCTTCGGCAGTTGCTTCGGTGCCCGCGGCGGCATCGGTCATGTCGGCCGATGGGGTGACGTCGGCTGCTGCAGATGTGGTTTCCGGTGTGGCAACGGATTCACTGTCAGCTTCGGGAGTTGCGGGTGCGGTGGTTACGGTTGTCTCCGGCTCCGGATTGCGCACGAGCAGCTTGTCGTTTTCCACCGGCTGCTCCTCGAAAGGCCTGAATTCTTTCTGAGTGGTCACCACCTTGATGGTCTGGCCCCGGCGCGGTTTGCGGATGTTTCCGTTTGCCTGCTTGAGGCTCCGGAGTGTCACGCCATATTTCTTGGCAATCGAGGCGAGGGTCTCCTTGCGGCGCACCTTGTGGTATTTCACCACTTCCGTGGTGATCCATTCGCCCTGACGGCCGTCGACGGTGTCGGGACGCGGCTCCATGCCGGTGGCGGGTTCCACCACGTCGCGGCGGGCATAGAGGTCGGCGTTATGGGCGGCGATGGCGTCCTCGCTCATTATGTAGGAGTAAATCTGGTTCTGCGGCAGCACCAGCGGGCAGGGCCTTTCGGGCGAGCCCGGGATAAGATCCTTGCGGTACTGCGGGTTGAGTACCTTCAGCTCTTCGGCCGGGATGTGAAGGATGTCGGCAATCTGGTCGAAATGGATGCGGCGCTTCACATGCACCGAGTCTGTGAGAATGGGGCGCTTGGCCAGTGCCGGGGAGATGTTGTGCTTGTGGTAGTAGTTCATCACATAGGTGGCGGCGATGAAGCACGGCACATAACCGCGTGTCTCGGCGGGTAGATAGGGATAGATTGCCCAGAAGTCTTTTTTAGCAGCGCCTTCCAGTCCTGCGCGGCGCAGAGCCTTGTTGACGTTGCCAGGCCCGCAGTTGTAGGCTGCTATGGCCAGCGACCAGTCGCTGTAGATGTCGTGGAGCTGGCGCAGATAGCTTGCGGCGGCCTCCGACGACCGCACAGGATCGCGGCGTTCGTCGATAAGCGTGTTTATCTCCAGCCCCAGTCCGCGTGCGGTGGGGAGCATTATCTGCCAGAGGCCCACGGCGCCTGCGCGCGACACGGCATCGGGGTTGAGAGCCGACTCGATTACGGGGAGATATTTCAGTTCGATGGGAATGCCCTGGCGTTCGATGGCCTGCTCGAAGATGGGCATGTAGTAGAGGCTCATGCCGAGCATGCTCTCCACAAGAGAGCGCTTTTTGCCGGTGTAAAGGTCAATATAATTGCGCACCACCGAATTGAACGGCATCTCGATGGTGGTGGGGATGGCCTGCAGGCGATCAATAAGCTCGCTGTCGGAGGTGGTGACGTCGGGGCGCGAATCTGCGTTCTTGTCAAGGGCGGTGTAGGTGCGCAGATACCAGTTCTGCATCATCCGGTTCACGTCCGTCTCCACACTTTCGGGGTAGACGATGGTGGAATCGTTGGAATGGTCGGAAAGCGAAAGCACCGAAGGCTTTGCCCATGATGTCAGTGCGGCGAGGCTGAGTGCGGCGGCTAATACGTAGGGTTTCAGAGAGGTGGTCATCGGAGAAGCACAATGTTTTTTGGGTTCCCGGCTGCCACATCGGCGCGGGGAACATGGGGGTTAGAAATTCACTGCCCACATCAGCCCTACGGAGGGGTAGCGCTGGCGGCCGTCCTGAATCAGGGCGGGAGCCACATCCATCGACAGGTCGGGGGAGATGTCGAAGTGTGACAGTGATGCGTCGACGTAGGCGTCGACCATGGCGAGCAGATACACGCCCACCATGCAGATTATGCAAAGATCGCGGTTGCGGCGGAAGTAGTTCTTGCGTGAACGAAGCACCTCCTGAAGCCATCCGCGGTCGAGGTTCTCCTCCTTCACGTTAGGCGAGAACATGTCCATATAGCTGCGGGTGTTGGGGTCGTTGTCCAGCAGGTCGGCATAGGCGCGGGTGTAGTCGCGCAGCATGTTGCTGTTCCAGTTGGTGGCGTAGGCCAGTCCCAGATAGCCGCCCACGATGATGGGGAGCTTCCAGTAGCGGCGGTTGTACACCTGTCCCAGTCCGGGAAACAGCGCCGACATCCACACGGCTTTGGTGGGGTCGGGAGCGAATTCCACTTCGCGCGGCACCCATTCGTCGGCCTGCTCGCGGGCTGCCGCAAGCGCGGCGGCAATGGAGTCGGCGTGCACCACGGCTTCGTTGGTATTCACGGCTATGGTGTCGAGCGGCTCGACCTCCAGGCGCCCGTCGCGGTCGGTAATCTCGTCCTCCACAACCTCGGCAGGTCCGAGGATAGGTTCGCTTATGCCTATGGAATCGGGAAGCTCTGAGGCGGCTTGGCGCTGCTCCACGCCGGGATGTGGCACCGCCTGACGCGGCACGGGGCGTGAGGTGGAGATGGAGCGGCGGCCGGTGGCGCGGGTCTGCGTCCCGGTGGCGTCGGGCGGTGTCTGGGCATACGCTCCGAACGGGCACGACGACACGAGCAGAGCGGCGGCCAACAGAACCGTCACCATGCGCATGCAATGCTCCTTAACCGAGCACAACCAACGTTTGCGTGAATCTTTGCACATCGGATGATTGTTAAGTAACTGTTCAAAATTATTTTTTTAATAACCGGCCTTTTTTTTCTTTTAATGTTTCTTCGGCAAAATTTTTGAATCTTTTCCTCTCTTCATCAGTCGTGTAGCTCACTACACTCCCTCTTCAGAGAGAAAAAACTTCTAAAAATTTTACTCGAACAAACATCAAAATAATTTCGACCAGTTACTTATCGAAGGGCAAATTTACTATAAATTTCGCTACTGGCAAAATCGCCCCCATTCGCACTGTTATGCTTTAACACCCCTTTAACAAAGCCCCGGCTTTCAACGTTGACAACTCGCCGCGCCAGTGCCGATTGCCATGGCGGTTTATGGGGAATGGAAGCCCGGTGAGCGGGCCGGGTTCCGAAAATTGCGTTAAAAAAGCGTGGCGTCGGTTTCGGCATCGGCCAAATGTTGTTAACTTTGCATCAATGCAATAAAAAAGCCCTCGATCCGCGGTGGAACGGAAAGGGGGCTGAAAAGGCGATCGGTGCTTTCACCGGGCTTTTTGTTAAAGCCAGAAAAATGCCTTTTCTTTGCATATAGAACATCGGCAGGGGCGGTAAGGTTTATCGAGCCGCCTGAAAAAGTGCCGTCTGCTGTCAGATGCAATCAGGAAATGACCAGTTATTACCATCATAATCGACCGTTTGAGCTTGAGTGCGGCGTCACGCTTCCGCAACTCGATGTGGCCTACCACACGTTCGGCTCCATGAACGCCGACCGCTCCAATGTGGTGTGGGTGTGCCATGCCCTGACGGCCAACAGCGATGTGGCCGACTGGTGGCCCCACACGGTGGAGCACGGGTGCTTTCTCGACCCTGACAAATGGTTTGTGGTCTGCGCCAATATTTTGGGCTCGCATTACGGGAGCACCGGTCCGCTGTCGGTGAATCCGCACACCGGGGAGCCGTGGTACGGCACATTCCCGGCGGTCACCATCCGCGATATGGTGCGGGTGCATGCATTGCTGGCCGACGCACTGGGCGTGGGCCATATCCATACTCTTGTGGGGAGCTCGGTGGGAGGTTTTCAGGCGGTGGAGTGGGCTGTGGCCGACCCTTCTCGCTTCGGGCAACTTGTGCTGATAGCCACAGATGCCAAGGCATCGCCGTGGACCATCGCTATCGACGAGACGCAGCGCATGGCCATACTGGCCGATTCCACCTATGGTGAGCCGCGCCCGGATGCCGGCATGGCGGGTCTGGCGGCTGCAAGGGCCATCGGGTTGCTCACTTACCGTGGAGGCGAGGGCTACAACCGCACGCAGGCCGACCATCCGGACACACCCGAGGGGGAACACCGCGCATGCACTTACCAGCGCTATCAGGGCGAGAAGCTGTGCCGCCGCTTCAACGCCTATTCCTATATGTCCATTCTCAATGCATTCGACACCCACGACGTGGGCTACTGTCGTGGTGGAGTGGAGGCTGCTTTGGCGCGCATCACGGCCCGCACTCTCGTTGTAGGGCTTACCACCGACATGATTTTCACTACCGCCGAGATGCGCCGGCTTGCGGCGGCCATCGGCGGCGCGCGTTATGCCGAGATCTCCTCACCTTTCGGCCATGACGGGTTTCTTGTGGAGCACGGACAGCTCAACGCATTGCTGGACAGTTTCATGGGGGAGTCAGAATGCGGCTCCGACGGTGATGGCGGGAACATCGTGGCGGCTATGCGCGTTGCAAATAAAGAATGAAAGATATGAAAAACAAGATAAAGATCGGCCTTTTCGGCCTCGGCACCGTGGGGTGCGGCTTCTACCGCGTGATTTCCCAGGCGAAAAACGCCCACGCCGAAATAAGGCGCATCTGTGTGCACAATCTGTCCAAGCCGCGCGATGTGGAGGTGGATGCATCGCTGCTCACCGATAATGCCGCCGACATCCTTGATGATCCCGAAATCGACCTCATTGTGGAAGTGATTGACAACGCGGATGCGGCCTACGGCATCGCCACCGAAGCCCTGAGGCGCGGCATCCCTGTGGTGTCGGGCAACAAGGCCATGCTCGCCCGCCATCTGCCTGAGCTTATAGAGCTGCAGCGTGAGCATGGCACGGCGCTGCTCTACGATGCCTCGTCGTGCGGTTCCATTCCGGTGATACGCAACCTTGAAGAGTATTACGACAACGACTTGCTCCTTGAGGTGAAGGGTATCCTCAACGGCTCGTCGAACTACATCCTTTCGCGGGTGTTCGACCATAACGAGCCTTACGATGATGCATTGCGCCGCGCCCAGCAGCTCGGTTTCGCCGAGAGCGACCCTTCGTTCGATATCGAAGGGTGGGATGCGCTGTTCAAGCTGATAATCATTACCGTTCATGCCCTTGGGCGTTATGTGGCCCCTGAGCGGATTTTTACTTACGGAATCAGCCGGATAGGGGACTTTGATATCCGTTATGCGCGTGAGAAGCGGGTTAAAATCAAACTCGTGGCCCAGGTAGTGAAGGTGTCGGACGAAAAGTTCACAATGTTCGTGATGCCGGAGTTCGTGGGACCGTCGAAATATATCTACAGCGTCGATGACGAGTATAACGGCGTGGTGATACGCGGCGAGTGCTACGACCGTCAGTTCATGTTCGGCAAAGGCGCCGGCAGCCTGCCCACGGCGTCCTCGATCCTGTCGGATGTGATGGCCCTGCGGCACGACTACCGTTATGAATACAAGAAAATGAGCTATGTGGACCGTCCGGACTACACCACCGACGTAGTGCTCCGCGTGTATGTGCGTTACACGGCCACCGATGTGCGCCGGGAGTTGCCGTTCACGCGCATCATCGAGCAGTTCCAGAGCGAGAACGCAAACTATGTGATAGCGGAAATAAGACTTTCCGACCTGATAGCGTGCAGGCAGGTGCTTTCGGAGCCGGATGTGTTCATCGCAAACATACCCATGTTCTTTATCGACAGGGATAACTGATAGTTAAGATAGCTAAGATAGCTATTAATAGCTGCTATAGCTAAGATGGCTATAATCATTAAAAATAAACCACTCATATTTTAATGGAAAAAGTGAAATTGACAGAATCGCGTGCCACCGAGGCTTCGCAGCGCAAGGCCTCAGGCCAGTTTAACTGTGCCCAGGCGGTGGCCTGCACCTACGCCGACCTGTGCGGCGTCGACAGTGAGACCATGCGCATGGCGGCAAACGCCTTCGGCACCGGTATGGGATGCATGCAGGGCACCTGTGGCGCACTTGTTGGTGCGGGAATGGTGCTCGGGTTGGTGAAGCGCGACCGTACGGCTGCCATGTTGGCCCAGAAACGAATAATGAATAGCTTTCATAAACAGAACGGCGCCACAATCTGCAGTCAGCTAAAGGGGATGGGCACCGGCATCCAGCTGCGCCACTGCAATGACTGTGTGGCCGATGCGGCTACACTGCTTGAGACTGAATTGACCTCCGAATGACGGTAAACGGTTAATTTTGCGAGATTTTGCGGAAAAAGTTGTCCATACCGAATAAATTCTATAACTTTGCACAGTTTTTTCAGCTGACCACAATTATGGGAAAATTCAGCCAATTCAAACTCCCTCTGAAGAGCCTGCCGAAAGGTACTCATGAATTTGACTACCATCTCGACAAACAGTTCTTCGTGAATATGGAGAACGCCGACGTGCGCGATGCAGATGTGGATGTCAAGCTCGTTGTGACTTATGCCAATGACGTCTACGACCTTGCTTTCACGCTCACTGGTACTGTTGTAGTGCCTTGTGACCGTTGCCTCGACGACCTGACGCTCGATATAGACACCACCTACGGGATAAAGGTGAAATACGGCGATGAATATCGCGAGGATTCGGACGACCTCATGGAGATTCCTGAAAGTGATAATTATCTCAACGTGGCCTACATGATTTCGGATACCGTGGCTTTGACCATCCCGATAAAGCACGTGCACCCGCTGGGCAAATGCAACCGCGCCATGAGCTCGCTGCTGAAGAAACACCGCGCCACCGATGCCTCCGATCCGGATGCGGCACTTGAGGACCAGCTCATGGACGAGATGGATTCAGTGCCCGACGGCGACGACGCTCCGGCTGCCACGGATCCCCGCTGGGACAAGCTGAAGGACGTGCGTCCCGAAGCCGATGAATGAACATACAATCTTAAGAACAATAACAATATAAAGAATAAACAACAATGGCACATCCTAAAAGACGTCAATCCAAGACACGTACGGCAAAACGCCGCACCCACGACAAGGCCGCTATGCCCACACTGGCAATCTGCCCCAACTGCGGCGCTTGGCATGTTTACCACTGCGTTTGCAACGAATGCGGCTACTATCGCGGCAAGGTTGCGATTGAAAAGAACGCTGTGGTCTGATAAGGCATAAACAGCCATCACGTCACCAAGGGCTGTCGATCCGGCTCAGGATTTCACTGCGCCGGTGCCGGCGAGCCTTTAGAGAATACAAATCTATCCCCTCCCTAACAGCATGAGAAGGCGTTCCCGACATTTCGAGAGCACCTCTCGCGCCATATATTCCTAACACAAACCGCCACCAGAGTTATGCTTAACGCTAAAATCTCAGGCATTGCGTCGTATCTCCCCACCGACATCCTCGACAACGAGATGCTGTCGAAGATGGTGGACACCAACGACGAATGGATCACCACCCGTGTAGGCATCAAAGAGCGCCGCATCCTGAAAAAGGATGTAGGCTCGTCGTACATGGGCATTGAGGCTGTCAACAAGCTGCTTGCCGACTACAATGTCGATCCTGCCGATATCGACCTTCTTATATGCGCAACATCAAATCCCGACTATCGTTTCCCCTCCACAGGTTCGATTATCTGTGAGGGCGTAGGCCTGAAAAACGCTTATGCCTACGACATTCAGGCCGCGTGTGCCGGATTTATAGTAGCGTTGGAGGATGCCGCAGCCTATGTGAAGAGCGGTCTGCGCAAAAAGGTGGTTGTGGTTGCAACCGAGAAGATGTCGTCGATGGTCAACTACAAAGACCGTGCTACATGCCCGCTGTTTGGCGACGGAGCCGCCTGCGTGCTCGTGGAGCCTACAGAGGAAGAGGGCGTCGGCGTGCGTGACGCGGTGTTCCATGTGGACGGCCGCGGCCTCGAGCATCTTGTTATGTGGGCCGGCGGTTCGGCCAAGCCTACCACTCAGGCCACACTCGATGCCGGCGAGCATTTCCTGTTCCAGGACGGCCGCAACGTGTATAAGAACGCTGTGACCGACATGTACACCGCATCCGTCGACATTCTCAAACGCAACAATCTCACAGCCGAGACAATAGACTGGCTTGTGCCTCATCAGGCAAATCTTCGCATCATCGAGGCTGTAAGTTCGCGTGCAGGTATCCCTGAGGAGAAAGTGCTTGTTAATATCCAGCATACCGGCAACACTTCGGCAGCATCCATCCCCTTGTGTCTTGACGAATACAAGAACCGGCTGAAGAAGGGCGACAAACTTCTGCTCACGGCCTTCGGCGCAGGTTTCACCTGGGGCTCCATGCTGCTTGTCTGGGATCTCTGATGCCCGCTCATGTCAGTGTCGCGCACCCCTTGTGATATCCCCGATATGTAAAAAAGAAACAAAATAGCATCTTTTCAGGTGCTATTTTTGTTTTAGATATAACGCACATGTGGATTGCAGACACTCATGCTATTAACAGCCAATTAAAAATACAGCATTATGATAGAAGACAATAAAGAAAAGATAGCCGACGAGATAGAGCGTCAGCAGACGGAGGATGTGATGGCCGCCCTGACCGACCGTGTGGAATGTCCTGCCGCTACAGGATGCAAGGAGGGACACAAAGCCGGATTCGTCAACATCGTGGGCAACCCGAACGTGGGTAAATCCACGCTGATGAACTGCCTCGTGGGTGAGCGCATGAGCATCATCACCCCCAAGGCCCAGACCACACGTCACCGCATCACGGGTATAGTCAATTCGCCCGACTACCAGATTGTGTTCTCCGACACCCCCGGCGTGCTTAAACCCAACTACAAGCTTCAGGAGAGCATGCTCAACTTCGCACAAGGTGCTCTGACGGATGCCGATGTGCTGCTCTATGTGACCGATGTGGTGGAGGACCCCACAAAGAATGCCGAATTTCTGGCAAGCGTGGCCAAGGAGAAGGTGCCTGTCCTGCTGGTTATCAATAAGATTGACCTGCTGAAGACCAACGGCGACCTTGAAACTATTGTGGCGCGCTGGAAACAGATTCTGCCCAATGCCGAGGTGTTCCCCCTGTCGGCCAAGGAGAATTTCAACGTGCCCAACCTGATGGCGCGCATCGTGGAACTGCTGCCGCCGTCGCCCCCGTATTTCGGCAAGGACGCCCTGACCGACAAGCCTGCACGTTTCTTTGTCACCGAGATTATCCGCGAGAAGATTCTGACAAACTACGACAAGGAAGTGCCATATTCGGTGGAGGTGATTGTGGAGAAGTTCGACGAATCGGAAAACTCAATCCACATCATGGCCACAATTTTTGTGGAGCGCGACTCGCAGAAGGGTATCCTGATAGGCAAGGGCGGCTCCATGCTTAAAAAGGTGGGCACCGAGGCCCGCAAGGATATAGAGCGTTTCTTCGACAAACGTGTGTACCTGGAACTTTTTGTCAAGGTTGAACCCAACTGGCGCAACCGTGAGAACAAGCTCAAATCGTTCGGCTACATAGAATAATAAAAAAATTTAGTTAACTTTGCGGAAGGGATGTTGCAGAACATCAGAATAAGCCGAAATATGGTTTTGATTGTTCTGCCTTCAAATCCGTAGATACTTGGATATGTCACAACTCGTAGCAATAGTAGGGCGCCCGAATGTGGGCAAGTCCACCCTTTTCAACCGTCTCACCGAAACCCGTCAGGCAATCGTTGACCCGACGGCCGGCACCACTCGCGACCGCCAGTATGGCAAGGTGGACTGGTGCGGCCGGGAGTTCTCCATCGTCGATACGGGCGGATGGGTGGTCAATTCCGATGATATTTTCGAAAGCGAAATCAACAAGCAGGTGCAGCTTGCCATCGAGCAGGCCGACGAGATTCTGTTTGTCGTGGACGCCATGAACGGAGTGACCGACCTTGACGATCATGTGGCCGAAATTCTGCGCAAGTCGCGCAAACCGGTGATTCTTGTGGCGAACAAGGTGGACTCGAACGACTGGCTATATAACGTGCCTGAGTTCTACAGCCTCGGCCTGGGCGACCCCTATTCGGTGAGCGCAGTCAACGGCTACGGCACCGGCGACCTGCTCGACGAGATTGTGAAAAAGCTGCCCGAGCCTAACGATGATGAGGAGAATCTGGAGGAGATTCCCCGTTTCGCCATCGTGGGACGTCCGAACGCGGGCAAATCAAGCCTTATCAATGCGTTCATAGGTGAGGACCGTCACATTGTCACCGACATTGCCGGCACTACCCGCGACAGTATATACACACGCTACAACAAGTTCGGGTTCGATTTCTATCTGGTCGATACGGCCGGAATCCGCAAAAAGCAGAAAGTCAACGAGGATATCGAGTATTATTCGGTGATCCGCTCAATCCGCGCCATCGAGGCATCGGACGTGTGCATACTGATGATCGACGCCACCCGAGGCATCGAGGCACAGGATGCCAATATTTTCGGACTCATACAGAAGAACAAGAAGGGGCTGGTGGTGTGCGTGAACAAATGGGACATCGCCGCCGACAAATCCGCCGAGGCGCAGAAGCACTTCGAGGAGGCCATACGGAGCCGATTTGCTCCGTTCACCGATTTTCCCATCATCTTCGGTTCCGCGCTCACGAAGCAGCGCATATTCAAGGTGCTCGAAACGGCTGTGGACGTTTACCGCAACCGCAAGCGTGAAGTGCCTACCTCCCAGCTCAACAAGGTGATGCTTGAGGCCATAGGCGCTTATCCTCCGCCTGCCAACAAGGGCAAATATATCAAAATCAAGTATGTAACACAGCTGAAAGGCGCTGCAGTGCCCACGTTTATCTTTTTCTGCAATCTGCCTCAGTGGGTCAAGGAGCCTTATCGCCGTTTCCTTGAAAACAAGTTGCGTGAGAATTGGGATTTCTGCGGCACGCCCATACAGGTGTTCATGCGTGAGAAATAATCCGGTAGTATGAGTAACAACAACAACCATCCGCTGGGCGAGGCGCCTTGGTTTCATGTGATATTGTCGACCGGTCTGGGCACCGGGTTCGTTCCCGGCGCACCGGGTACGGCAGGCGCGTTTCTGGCGTTGATAATCTGGTATGTACTGTATCTGCTGCTGTCGCCGGTGGCCCTGCTGTGGACCACGGTAGGGCTGGTGGTAGGCTGTTTCTTCATCGGGGCATGGACCTCGGGGGTAATGGAGCGCTACTGGGGGGAGGATCCCCGTTCGGTGGTAATCGACGAATTCCTTGGTACATGGATTCCGATGTTTGCCGCAGCAGTGACGGGTGAGCCGGTGCTGACGGCAATTCTGGCTGTTGCAGGTTTCGCGGCATTCCGCGTTATCGACATAGTGAAAACCCCGCTCGCACGCAAACTCGAGCTTGTAGGCGGCGGCTGGGGCGTGATGCTCGACGATGCTCTCGCCGGGCTTTATGCATTGCTCATAGTTGTGGCTTTGCGTTTTATAATCGTTTGAAATCGGTTTATTTATGGAGGAGAATGTTGCATATAAGGGCCTGACGGACGCGCAGGTTCTCGAAAGCCGTGCCGCCAACGGGGCGAATGTGTTGACCGAAGCAAAGAAAAATCCCTGGTGGCGCGAGTTTCTGGCTAAATTCCGTGACCCGCTGATTATCATCCTGCTTGTGGCCGGTGTGCTGTCGATCGGCATTGCCGTCTACGAGTACGTGGGCCTGCATCAGGGGGGCACTGTCTTTTTCGAGCCTGTCGGCATCTTTATCGCTATTTTGCTGGCGACCGGGCTGGGATTCTATTTTGAATACAGGGCAAACAAGGAGTTTGCCATCCTGAATCAGGTGAACGACGACGAGCCGGTGCAGGTGATCCGCAACGGTTCGGCCACATCGGTGCCTAAGCGCGATGTGGTGGTGGGCGATATCCTTGTGCTGAACACCGGCGAGGAGATTCCCGCCGACGCCGAGTTGCTGGAGGCCATGTCGATGAACGTGGATGAATCCACCCTCACCGGCGAGCTGATGGCGCACAAGACCACCGACCCGCAGCAGTTTGATGCCGAAGCCACTTTCCCTTCCAATCATGTGCTTCGCGGCACCCGCGTGATGGAAGGTCACGGTGTGGCACGTGTGCTTGCCGTGGGCGACCATACGGAGAACGGTAAGGTGTTCGAGGCAACCCGTATCGACGACAATGTGACGACGCCGCTTACCGAGCAGCTCGACCGCCTTGGCAAGCTGATTGCGAAAATCAGCTATGTGGTGGCGGCCATTATAATTGTGGGCCGCGTGAGCATGTGGTTCGTGCACAATCCGCAGTTCGAGCTGATGCCGTTCCTCACCAATCTTCTGCAGTCGTTCATGATAGCAGTGACGCTCGTTGTGGTCAGTGTGCCGGAGGGATTGCCCATGGCGGTGACTCTGTCGCTGGCCTACAGTATGCGGCGCATGCTCAAAACCAACAACCTTGTGCGCAAGCTGCATGCCTGCGAGACGATGGGCGCCACGACCGTTATCTGCACCGACAAGACCGGTACGCTCACACAGAACCGCATGCAGGTGCACGACACAAATTTCTACGGGTTGCCCGACGGGCGCCTGACAGGCGATGAGGAAAGCCGGCTCGTGGCCGACGGCATCGCCGTTAACTCAACGGCACAGCTTGATTTCTCCAATCCGGAGAAGCCGGAGGTGCTGGGCAATCCCACAGAAGGCGCATTGTTGCTGTGGCTCAATTCGCAGGGAGTGGACTACAGGAAAATCAGGCAGGAATACCGCGAGGTGGCGGAACTGCCGTTCTCTACCGAACGTAAATTCATGGCCACGCTGGTGGAGCGTAAGTCGGACGGCAAGCGGTTGCTGTTCGTTAAGGGCGCTCCCGAAATTGTGTATGGCCTGTGTCGCAACTATCCCGAAGGTGCCACCCGTGAGAACGTTGACCGCAGTCTGCTGGCATATCAGCAGCAGGCCATGCGTACACTCGGATTCGCATGGCAGGAGGTCGCAGCCGGCGCCATGCCTATCGACGGCACCACGCTTGATGCCTCCAGTCTTACTTTCCTCGGGTTCGTGGCAATTTCAGATCCGGTGCGTGCCGATGTTCCCGCGGCCATCGAGGAGGTGCTCAATGCCGGGATTGCTGTCAAGATTGTAACAGGCGATACGGTCGGCACTGCCAAGGAGATTGGACGCCAGATCGGGCTTTGGAAGCCTGAGGATACGGACCGCAACATAATCACCGGCCCCGAATTCGGCCAACTCACCGAGGCGGAGCTTGACGACAGGGTGATGGATCTGAAAATCATTGCCCGGGCGCGCCCCATGGACAAGAAGCGCCTCGTGGAAGCACTGCAGCGTCAGGGACAGGTGGTGGCCGTGACAGGCGACGGCACAAACGACGCGCCGGCGCTCAAGGCTGCTCATGTTGGCCTGTCGATGGGCGACGGAACCTCCGTGGCCAAGGAGGCCAGCGACATAACGATTGTGGACAATTCGTTCGCGTCAATCGGCCGCGCCGTGATGTGGGGACGTTCGCTCTACCGCAACATCCAGCGGTTCGTGATGTTCCAGATGACTGTCAATGTGGCTGCCTGCCTCATCGTTATGGCCGGTGCGTTCATGGGCACCGAATCGCCGCTAACGGTGACCCAGATGCTGTGGGTGAACCTCATAATGGACACATTCGCTGCAATGGCACTCGCATCGCTGCCGCCGTCGGAAAGTGTGATGCACGCCAAGCCCCGTTCGCGGCAGGCATTTATCATCACGCGCACCATGTGGCGCAATATCATCGTGTGCGGATTGCTGTTCTTCGGGGTGATGTTCTATCTGGTATATGCATTCGAACATGGCAACATCACTGCGCTTCCGCAGTTGCTTTCGGAGCATTTCGGCGCTGAGAGCGGTCTGACCACCTACGAGCTCAGCCTGGTGTTTACCATCTTTGTGATGCTTCAGTTCTGGAATCTGTTCAATGCCCGCGCATATGCCACTCACCGTAGTGCCTTGCATCTCGGAGGGTGCGGTGAGTTCATATTCATCGCTGCGGTGATTCTTGTCGGACAGATATTCATCGTCACTGTAGGCGGTCCGTTCTTCTCCGTGACACCGCTCCGCATCACCGACTGGCTGTGGATCATTGGCGGCACATCGCTGGTGCTGTGGATCGGCGAACTTACCCGGATATTTAAGAACAAGGGGCGTGAATAACAGATGTGTCCTGCCGGATAGATACGTAAGAATTTCTCATAATCATACTACTGCCCAGATACTCCGGGAGCGTAATCGTTGATGACTGATATCACACTTTGGCAACAGGTCCTTGTGACGGCCGCAGGCCTCGGGCTGGCCTCTTTGGTCGGTTCGGTAATCGGGCTGGCAGTGAAACGCATTCCGCACAAGTGGAATGATGTTTTCATGGGTTTTTGCGCGGGAACCATGCTGGCTGCAGCCATTGTAGGGCTGATTCTGCCGGCTGTGGAGAGTGCCACTGCCGCCGGATGGTGGCAGGTGATAATCGGTGTTGTGCTTGGCGTGACACTAATAGGAGTGCTCGATGGCGTGATGCCTCACCTGCACAAGCTCACAGGCCTTGATCCTGACCGACACAGGGCCGACACTACAACCCACCGCATACTGCTGTTCGTGCTGGCCATCGCCATACATAAGTTGCCTGAGGGGATGGCTGCCGGCATAGTGTTCGAGGCCGACAACATTGGCGCGGCCTATTCTGTGGCCATATCCATCGCGTTGCAGAACATTCCGGAAGGGATGGTGGTGGTCACACCGTTGCTTATGATTGGTGTGGGATGGTGGCGTACGCTTGGAATATCGGTGTCGATTGCGTTGCTCGAGATGGCGGGGGTGATAGGCGGTTTTATGCTTGGCGGACTGTCGGGAATGTTCCTTCCGGGGCTGCTCGGGCTGGCCGGAGGTGCCATGCTCTACGTAATCTCCGATGAGATGATACCCGAAACCCATGCCCACGGCTTTCAAAAGCCTGCCACCTATGCCCTTGTAGCCGGCGTCCTCGCCATGCTCTTCATTGACTCCCTCACCTGAACTAGTATTAACTCCACTGACCCGGTATAACTTCACTGTTTAGCATTCCTTATTTCTTTATATCTCAGACCTTCCCAATCATTCAAATTCGCTCTAAAAAACTTGGCATGACTTACGTGATGACATCCGGACAGCGTAGCCGATGCAGTCCACCTGTCATCATTTCCAAAAGATCTGAGTAAATTTGGCTGATTGTTATATAATATGGATTAAGATTTGATCTTTATCGGCAGTTTTGTTATCTTTGAGAATAATCCGTATTATGTTACTATTATGAGTGAACTTATTAGAGGACAAGTGCTTTTTGCCCAAAATGAAATAAAAAATATAACAGACACAAAGATTTCTGAAGAAAAAGCTTTCAGTCATGCCATTCTTAAGAATTATTTTGATGTCGATTTTATTGACCAGATAGGTGTTGTGACCGATGGCCCGAATGACGGTGGAATCGATTTCCTGTATTATGACGAAGAAGATTCCAAGGTTATTCTATGCCAATCAAAATATAGTGATTCTTTAAAGTTTGATCAGATAATATCTGAATTGAACAAGATGTACAGCACCGTACAGAATTTTAAAAAGGGGAATACTGGTATCTACAACGAAGCTCTTAGACTCGCATTACAGAATGCAAAGGACCGTCTTCCTGATGACAACAATGATAATTACGAATATCATATCTATACAACCGCACCGATTGACATCAATGCTGCGATAAAGAAAATTAATAATACGTCGCACGAATTTCCTGCGGAGGCGGTGTCAATATATACCGAGGACGAGATTGAGAAGAAGATGCAAAACTGTCTGGAGTCGTTGGCGACAGTTGAGTTCGAGAAAATACAGCTTGACCATGCAAACAACTATCTCGAATATGAATCGAAAGATTCCAAGGGAATTATGTGTAACGTGCTGTCAACCTCGATCATACGTCTTTATAACAACTATGCTGGTGCCGGGCTGTTTGATCTCAATATCAGAAGATATATAAAGAATACCCTTGTGGACAGCGGAATAAAAAAGACTCTTGATGACAATCGTGAAAATTTCTGGTTCTTGAATAATGGGATAATCATAGCCTGCGAGTATTTCGAAATTGATGGTGATACCGTAAAACTCTCGAAGTTCTCAATCGTTAACGGCGGACAGACTACCACGCTGATAGGTAATTATAAAGGGACCAATACCAAGGAGTTTTACATTCCATGCAAGATTGTGGCAACGAAGGTTGATCCAAAGTCCACAAAAAGTGATTCGAATGCTGATTTCTTTACCAAGATAGCGGAAGCCACGAATTCGCAAAAGCCGATATATGCCCGCGATCTGAAGTCAAATGCGCCCGAAATGGTTCAGCTGTACAATTGGCTGAAAAATGAAAAGGTATATCTTGAGATAAAGAGGGGCTTCAAACCTAAATTTAAAGCGGATTATCAGATCAAGAATGACGAACTCGGTCAGCTTATTCTTTCCTTTGCGTTTCAGCGGCCCGGAACTTCTCGTTCCGGGAAAAAAGTTATTTTTGAAAACCAGAGTATTTATGATCCTCTTTTCAAGGTTAATTATGCCAAAGATATTGCAAAGAAAACTTTCCTGCTTGATTTGATTAAGCTGAAAAGCAAGTATGATGAGGTGGAAAAGAACCTTAAATCTTCAGACCTGAGTCCTATTGAGCTGGAAATCTTGAAGAATGGCCGGCAAACGATATTTGCAATCATGGGAATGTGCTACAGACTCGCAAATATGGACATAAAAGAAAAGGACATTGTCGATGATCCTAAATCTCTGGGTACAATCCCGTTTACCTATGGTGCGGTACTGTCAAATTATAAACATGATGATATCCATAAAAAGTTAGAAAGAACGATACGCGACATTGTTTATATCCTGTCGGAGATTTATCAGACGGCCTATGATAATAATTTGACTACGAGTGTCAGCAATTTCTTTAAAACGGACCTTAAATATTACAATGATATAGTCCGCAAGTTCATGAATTATTTCAGACTGATGATTGGAGAGGATCTAAAAAGCAATTTCGAGGTGTTTAAAAGATAATTATGGGTATTGATAACTGACAAAGTATAAAGGAGATGAGATAAATATAAAAACTAAACCCGATAGCTTGACAAGTCAGGGGCTACCGGGAATCAACACTACAAAAATAGTGCTTTCTTTTGATTAAAACAATTATATTACCATAAAAGATTGCAAATACAAGTGAAATTTATTGATTTTCAGAATATACTATCCCCCGAGAGGATGAAACGATATGTTGAGGCTTGTGACAACGATACCCGAAAAGCTATGTCGCTGTATCGGTTGAATCTTCGTCTCTCACAAGAATTTTTCACGTTGCTCAGCTGTTTTGAGGTTGCATTGAGGAATGCTATAGACAGAGAATTAACCACTTGCCTTGGAGCGCATTGGCTGCGAGATTCTGTACTGGACGGTGGAATATTCGATACTGTTAGTTGTAGGGATAGTGCGAAAATTATCTTGAAGGCCTACAACCGCTTGAACAGATCGGGAGAATATACTCATCATAAATTGCTCGCAGAGATGGAATTCGGTGTATGGAAATACATGTTTGCGAATCCTCAATATCGTGCTACAGGTCGTACACTGTTGCAAATATTTCCGAATAAACCTCGGTCTTCAGTTGAGATTCAATATAACAATGCATATGTATTTAATAAATTAAACGGAATCAATATTTTGCGGAATCGTATCGCACACCATGAACCGATATGTTTTGCTAAAAGACAGCCTCAAATCAGCGTTTCATATATTCTCAATGCCTACCAGAATTTACATATACTTTTTATGTGGCTGGATATAGATAGTCATTCATTGTTGTATGGAATAGACCATGTAAGGCAGGTGTGTGATAAGATAAAGTCAATGTAGCTATAATATCCAACTTTATCATAGGGGTTATAAATTTTTGCATGTATATTTACCACATCCCACGAGGCGGAAGAGACCGGCGCGTGGGATGTGATTTGTTTGGTGGTGGCGGATTTTTTGCAGGAGGGGTAGTAGGTTTGTGGTTCAGGAGGGGAGTTGGGGGAGGGCGGAGAGGAGGGCTTCGGAGAGGG
>OHDC01000232.1_pt1 | contig 44099 bp, 30 predicted proteins | sample 1566851 | NCBI WGS metagenome assembly OHDC01 (sample SAMEA3879590, study PRJEB24766) | human gut metagenome | biome: human-associated habitat; feature: feces | place: USA | collected 1985/1987 | reverse complement strand
AATTTTGTCCAATATCTATTGTAGCACTACAGACTGACTATTACAAAATTGTAACCATACTTGAAAATTTCTTTGATGTGTGATATACTGAAACATACAACTATGAAGACAGGAGATAAAACCATGAAAAAGATACATAGAACATTGAGCCTTTTTACAGTCGCTGCAATGTGCACCGCACTTCTCTGCTCATGCGGGGAGGTGCCTGACAGTTCACAGACCGACAGCAGCTCAAAGGCAGCCACAACTACAACAGCCGACACAACGTCTGATACAACCACCACAGGGGAGGCTCGCATCACAGCAGCCATTCGCACGGAGGCTCAGGAAGAAGCTCACGCCACGTAAGAAGCACCTATTTTCCGGACGCAAGAAGATATGTATATTATGATCATCACAGACCTGTCTATGTCTATGCAGATTATGACATAACCGAAAAAAGAAGTCCTTTGAGATTTCTTATGCTGCTTTTCTATCTGCCGTTTATTTTATTCACATTTTCTATGTTTGCCGAGGCTTATCATCACCCTCATAAGCTTCCCCAAAATTATGATTATAAAATAGTTGTGGAGGATAAAGCAAATGTCCTTGGCAACACCGCAGAGCTTAGGAACTCGCTGGTGGCATTTTATAACCGCACCGGTATCTCACCTGCGGTCATAACAGTGGAAAATTCCGATTGGCAGGGAAATTATTCAGATCTTGAAAATTATGCCTATGATCTGTATGTGAACCACTTTGCGGACGAGAGCCATTGGCTCATAGTTTACTCTACCCCTGACGGCTATTCTTCCTCTGACGGCTTTGAGGATTGGTATTGGGAGGGTATGCAGGGCAATGATACAGATGATGTTCTGACAAAATCTGTAACGAACAGCTTCAATGACGAGCTGCAGAATAATCTCACGGCGAGAACACGCTATACAGTGTCCTCGGCTATCAGCACATCATTTGACGACCTGACGCCTACCGTAATGAAGAGTAAAGTGAATTGGACTATACTATTTACTTCGATCGCCATTCTGGCATTTGTGTGTCTGCACGCCTGCCTTATGATAGGTATAAATCCAAAGGCGAGAAAATATGCCAAAGCAAAGCCGTGTTCTGACGCAGCTCAGGAAAAAGCCTGCGAATATTGCGGCTATACCTATGTCGTAGACACCTGTACAGAATGTCCTCATTGCGGAGCGCCTATCCCACCAGAGGATCAGCCTGGGGCACGATTTACTTGATAAAAAAATCACCGCCTGAGAAGCTATTTCTCTCAGGCGGTTTTGTTTGTCATTTTTAGCCGTACATTTCAGTCTGCTCAGCGTAGCTGTAGATTATCTCGGAGTCAGGGTCAATGGCAACTCCCTTTGCGTGGAAAAGCTCTGTTATGGTAACGAACTCGTAGCCCTGTTCTTTGAGGGCAGGGATTATCTTGTCAAGGGCTTCAACTGTCTGAACGTTTCCGTTCATATCGTGAAGCAGGATAATGCCACCGTCCCTGGCCTGTGCAAGCACCTTTTCAACACGCTCCTCAACGCCTATGGCATTGTTATAGTCTTCTGCGCCGTATCCGCATATAAACGGCATATCTATAACGTCAAACATTGTCTGGTTCACCGCAATATATGGCGGACGGAAAAACTGTGGACGTTCGCCAACAGCCTCTTCCACCTTGTCAGAGGTAAAGTCTATCTCCGCCTTTATTTCCTCTGCGGTCATTTTTGTCATGTCAGGGTGGCTCTGAGAGTGGTTTTCAATGTCACAGCCCATGTTGTAAGCACGTTTCATGACCTCTGCACTCTCATCTGTGATGTTGTTTCCGATAACGAAAAACGAAGCCACAATGCCGTGTTCTTCAAGCTTGTCAAGCACAAGGGGAGTTGTGTCAGTGTTAGGGCCGTCATCAAAAGTGAGGGCTATCACTTTTCCGTAGTCAGACTTGTCACGAAGCTGTCTGCGCTTATTCTGTGAACTGCTGTCCTCAGCTTTTGAGCTTTCTTTTTCCAGACTGCTGTTTTCACCAGTCCCACAGCCCACTCCCATAGCAAGGCTGAAAGCCACAGCACCCATAAGAATAGTTTTAAGCACCTTTTTCATAAGATTTTCTCCTTTATATTTATTATCTCTATGATAGCATATTTCCACTTGATTTTCAATAGAATTTGATGATAAAGCAACAAAAAACGGGCGGTCAAAAACCGCCCGTCAAATGTCTTTTATTTTTCAGAATGTTTCTTGTCCTTGAAGAATTTTCTGTATATTGCCACTGTGATAACAGCATATATCGTTCCCGTTAGAACGCCTGCGATAACGTCGAATGGATAGTGTACACCAACATACAGCCGTGAGAACGCAATGAGTGTTGCCACTATAAGTGCAGGCACGCCATATTTTTTCGGCATCTCCATGAACATTACCACCGCCACTGCAAAGGAGGCTCCCGAATGTCCCGAGGGAAAGGAGAAGTCCGATTGTGCCCCTATTATCCTGTTAAGTCCCTCGACCACCTCGTAAGGTCTTGTTCTGGCAATAATGTTTTTCAAAATAATGTTGTTTATAAGAAAAGTCACCGCAAGGGAGCATGAACACACGATGCCTGTTGTTCTAGTCTTTTTCAGTATGAGAAGTAAAACGCATATGCCTATCCATAACGCACCTCCGTTTGCAAGATATGTTATGAACTTCATTATGGGGTCGAGCCACCCTGCACGCAGGTTGTCCTGTATCCATAACAGTATGTCGCCGTCTAGTTTAAGTAAGGTGTCTAACATTTATCCTCCTGCCATTTATGTAAATCTATCCCTTGAATATATTTACATCAAAACTGACAAGCCCGTCAAAAAACGAGCCTGTCCTTTGTGTATTAATGCTTTAGTTCATATTTTCGCAATTTAATATTATGATAAGTTCATTTTCATGTATAAAAAGCTTAAAATCATGTGCGATACCCTTAACAAATTCAATTTGCATAGAAATTTGATTTCCAATTACAGCTTAACAGGCTCTATCTTCCAGATGTTTTCTGCATAGTCCTTGATAGTTCTGTCAGAAGAGAACTTGCCGGCATTTGCAATGTTCAGCCAGCACTTCTTAGCGAATGCAAGCTTGTCCTTGTAGTCTGCGTTGACCTTGAGCTTTGCCTGAACATAGCTTTCAAGGTCGCCAAGAACATAGTAGTGGTCAGGAACGTGCCAGCTTGCACCGTCAGTGAGCGCCTTGTAAAGCTCCTTGAAGCTGCCCTCCTCGTTGGACGGAACGCCGCCGTCTGAAAGACTGCCGTCAATAAGCTTGTCAAGAACACGCTTTATCTTGTCGTTTGAGAAAAGTATCTCCCTAGGGTCATACTTTGGCATTATCTCAGCCAGCTCCTCTACTCTTGCACCGAAGATGTAGTTGTTCTCCTCGCCTGCCTCCTGAACGATCTCCACGTTAGCTCCGTCATAAGTTCCAAGCGTAACAGCACCGTTGAGCATAAGCTTCATGTTGCCTGTACCGCTTGCTTCAGTGCCTGCCGTAGATATCTGCTCGGAAACATCAGCCGCAGTAACAAGCTTTTCCGCATAGGAAACGTTGTAGTTCTGTACGAAAACCACCTTGATAAGGTCTTTTGTGTCAGGGTCTGCGTTCACAAGCTTGCTTATCTCGCCGATAAGCTTGATGATAGCCTTAGCCCTTCTGTATCCCGGAGCAGATTTTGCACCGAAAATAAATGTCGTCGGCGTGAAGTCCTTTATAGAACCGTCCTTTATGCCGTAGTAAATATACAGTATAGACAAAGCGTTCAGGAACTGCCTCTTGTATTCGTGCAGACGCTTGATCTGAATGTCAAAAATAGTGTTCGGGTCGATATCAACACCGTCATGCTCCTTTACAAAAGCGGCAAGGCGGTTCTTCTGCGCCTCCTTAACAGCCATGAACTCGTTAAGAACAGCTTCATCATCAGCATATTTTTCAAGCTTTTTAAGCTCGTCCAGGTTTTTCACCCAATCTGCATTGCCTAAAAGCTTTGTGATAAGAGCCGAAAGCTCAGGGTTGCAAAGTGCGAGCCAACGTCTTTGTGTGATACCATTGGTCTTGTTCTGAAATCTCTCAGGATAAAGCTCATACCAGTCTTTGAGAGCGTCCTTTTTCAGTATATCAGTGTGGATAGCCGCAACACCGTTTATATAGCTTGAAACATAGATAGCCATAAACGCCATTTTTACCATGCCGTCGCCAACAGGAGAAAGCTTAGAGATATACTCTCTGTCCTTTTTGAGAGCGTACATATCCTTTATAAAACGCTCGTTTATCATAAGGATATATGTATAGACCTCAGGCACTACCTTTTCCACAAGTCTGCAATCCCACTTTTCAAGAGCCTCAGCCATGATAGTGTGGTTTGTGTAGTTAAAGACCTTGTGGGCGATCTCAAAAGCCTTGTCAAAGTCATAGCTATGCTCATCACAAAGCTGTCTTATAAGCTCTGGTACAGCGATAACAGGGTGAGTATCATTAAGCTGGATAGTAATATAGTCGCCAAGGTTGTCAAGAGTGCCGAACTTAGCCAAATGCTTTTTGAGAATATCCGTCACAGAAGCGGAGGAGAAGAAATATTCCTGTTTAAGTCTGAGTATCTTGCCCTCTTCACAGTTATCGTTAGGGTAAAGCACCTTTGAGATGTTCTCAGCGTCATTTTTAGCCTTTACAGCACCGTCATAGTTACCGCAGTCGAACTGAGCAAAGTCGAAATCCTCCACGCTCTCAGCCTGCCAAAGTCTTAGTGTGCCAACGTTCTTAGTGCCAAAGCCGATAACAGGCATATCATAAGGCACAGCGTAAACAGTCTGGTCGCCGTATTTAACGATTACCTTGTCATTTTCGCATCTCTTAGACCAAGGGTCGCCGTACTTAGTCCAGTTGTCAGCCTCTTCCTTTTGGAAGCCGTCAACTATCTTCTGCTTGAAAAGACCGTACTTGTATCTTATTCCGTAGCCGTCCAAAGGCAGGTCATGAGCGGCTGCGGAATCGAGAAAGCAAGCGGCAAGTCTGCCAAGACCACCATTGCCGAGGGCAGCGTCCTCTATTTCTTCAAGGTCATTAAGACTTCTGCCGTGAGCCTTCAAAAGCTCGTCCACCTCGTCAGTGATACCAAGGCAAAGGAGATTGTTATAAACGGCTCTGCCCATAAGGAACTCCATAGAGAGATAGCAAGCCCTGCGGCTGTCAAGGTGAGCCTTTCTGCTGTTCTCCCAATCGCTGTCAATAAGCTCCATAACAGTAGCCGACAGGCTTTCGTGGAGCTGCCAAGGCAGAGCTTTTTCAACGCTCGTGCCAAACTTTTTTTTCAGGTCTTTACTAAGTTCGCTGTAAAACAGTTCTTTGTTCATTGGTTTTTTTATCCTTTCTGATATTTTATGTATTCTATTGTATTTTGTACTTTGTTATTATCCGCATAACGTATGGTATTGGTGAACATTGTTCGCACGTCGAAGAAACAAACCCACGGCAACAACATTATGGGATAGAACTAAAACCTACCCTATCACACCTGTAGGGGACGACGCCCTCGGCGTCCCGCATCCCTCGACGGTTCGACTGCAATCTCATTTGTGTTATCCGCACAATGTTGCTCTGCACAAATTCTGGATAATTCAAACCTTGTCACTTCGAGTGGGACGTCGCATTTCTGTGAAACAGAAATTGAGCCGTTTCCCTACAATGTTTTGGTCAACTTTCTTCTGCCGCAAAATCGCTGTCGCTCTTTGCGGATCTACGTTGCGCTAAGGAATAAAAAAGCGGTGCAGGTTTAATTTTCCGATATTACTTTTATCTGATATCAAACTTTCATGTGCTTTTTAGTTTTACTCTGCACCGCTTGTAGGCTTACGCCTATTGAGGCTCTGCCTCAAACTCCGCAAGGGCTTTGCCCCTTGACCCCACAAGCCCTCTAGCGTCGGGCTTGAGCCTGCGCTTTATTGCTCGCTACGCTCGGTGCTTGTCTACATCTCTGTTCAGCTTTGCCCATTCCTCATTTCTCACTCCTCATTCCTCATTCCTCATTCCTCACTCCTCATTCCTCACTTAATACCGCTCCCCTCTTGCATTCTCCCACACTTTAGGTTATAATATCACTATAGTAATAATTTCAGGAGGACGTAACATGAATAGATCATATGACGAATACAACTACACCCTCTCAAAGCGTGAACTGGAAGAGCTTAAATTCTTATTCATCTCTGATGATGTGGACTACAACGACACTGACAGCAACGGGCTTACTTTCCTGCTCACTGCAATCGAAAGTGCAGACCTCGTGGAGCAGGATGGTGTTCTCAAGCCTGACAAGCGAAGTGTTGATTTCATCAAATGGCTCATCGCTCAAGGCTCAGATGTGAACTTCCCTGCTGACAAAAAGCCTTTACAATATGCTATCAAATGTGAAGAGGAGATATCTCGCCGTAAAGGCAAAGCCTGCGATATGTCAGAAATTCTTCTGCTTCTCCGTGAAAGCGGTGCTGACAGCACCGGTCTTGACGAGCTTATTGACGGAGGATTCTCCGCTCGTGTGAAGCTCTGAGGTATAGCATGAGAGAATTTATAATAAATCAGAATGACGCAGGTCAGCGTGTTGACAAGTTTCTCACAAAGGCTGTGCCGAAGCTGCCTAAAAATCTGCTGTACAAATATCTGCGCCTAAAGCGTATCAAGGTCAACGGCAAACGCTGTGAGATATCCACACGGCTTGCTTGCGGTGACGTTATGCAGCTTTACATCAATGACGAATTTTTCGAGGGCGAAGTTGCTGACAGACCTGCTTTTCTCAGTGCGCCAACGTCTTTGAATATTATTTACGAGGACGAGAATATTATCCTTTGCGACAAAAAGTGCGGACTTGTGGTACATGAGGACGAAAGCGGTTCGGCGGACACGCTCATAAACAGAATACAGCACTATCTTTATGAAAAGGGTGAATATCGTCCTGAGGAGGAGCTGTCTTTTGCTCCTGCCCTTTGCAACAGGATAGACCGCAACACAGGCGGCATTGTAATATGTGCGAAAAATGCTGAAAGTTTGCGTGTGCTTAATCAGAAAGTTAAAGACAGAGAACTTGAAAAGCTTTATCTTTGTGTGACAGTGGGCATACCAAAGGAAAAGTCTGCACGGCTCATGGCTTATCATCAAAAGGACGAGGCGACAAAGACCGTCAGGGTATCTGACAAGAAATTTGAGGGCAGTCGCACCATGATAACATCTTATCGTGTGCTTGCGGAAAACAAGGCTGATGATCTTGCTCTTCTTGAAGTTGACCTTGTCACAGGCAGAACGCATCAGATAAGGGCGCACCTTGCTCACATTGGCTATCCACTTCTCGGTGACGGCAAATACGGAATAAATAAAGTCAACCGTGCATACAATGTGAAAACGCAGGCACTTTATTCGTACAAGCTCACCTTTAAATTCACCACTGAAGCAGGCATACTTGAATATCTAAACGGCAAGAGCTTTCAGGTAAAAGACGTATGGTTTTGCGAAAAATTCTTCGGATATAAGCTCTGATATTTCGTTAAATCGCACTATTTCGACACTGTTGATTTGTCATATACGACAAAATAATATAATTTTCATGCAAATTTTGTGTAAATTGTTCAAAAGTGCTTGCAAATGTATATAAAATATGTTATAATTATTTAGTCAAATTTAACGGCTGTACTATATATACAGAAAATGACAGATATATTTTATAGATTTGGAGGAACAAAGGTATGACAGGAGATCTGCATTGTCACACAACGCTGTCTGACGGCTCGCTTGGTATAGAAGAGGTCATTGTTCAGGCAAAAAGAATGGGACTTGACTTTCTTGCGATAACAGACCATGATACTCTTTCATCATCAAACAGAGCGCAAATACTTGGCGAACGTTATGGGGTCAAGGTCATTCCTGCGGTAGAGCTTTCCGCATGGGACAAGAAGCGCAATTCAAAAGTACACATACTTTGCTATGCACCGCAGAAACCTGACAGGCTCGAGGGTCTTTGCCTGAAGTCATGCCAGATAAGAAAAGACTGTGCAAAGGAAATGATAGAAAAGGTAATGGCAAGATATCCTATTCCTGCCGACGCTGTACTGCACTACACAAAAAGCTCAAAGAGCATTTTCAAGCAGCATATCATGAGAGCATTAGTGAATTACGGTTATGCCACAGAGCTTTACGGCTCTGTGAACGACAAGCTTTTTGCATATCCAAACGGCGAATGTCTTGTTACCCGTGAATATCCTGACGTAAACTTTGTGCTTGATCTTATCCATTCCGCAAAGGGCGTGGCTGTTATGGCACACCCTGTTATGTTCAACAACACCGAGCTGCTCCTTGAACTTATCGAGGCAGGAAAGCTTGACGGAATTGAAGCATATCATTACTCTGCTACTCCAACTCAACAGCAGAAGCTTGTGGATATCGCAAAGGAACATGACCTTATAGTGACTGGTGGCTCTGACTTCCACGGTCTGTATAATGAGACCATGACACATATCGGAAGCATGACCACAGACAAGGAAAATCTTGATAAGCTGTTCAAGCTCATTCATATAAATTCACAAAAAGCTAACAAAGCGGCTGTGAAAACAGAGAAATAATATGGTATAATAAAGGGACATTATCATGCGGTAATGTTCCTTTAATGCGTAAAATAGAGAGGACTGTATAAAATGAACGTAATGGAAGAATCCCTACAGAAACACAGAGAATGGAAAGGCAAGATAGAGGTCTGCTCAAGAGCAAAGGTAAACAATGCAAAAGACCTGACGCTGGCTTACACACCAGGCGTTGCTCAGCCTTGCCTTGAGATACAGAAAGATCCTGACCTTTCATATGAGCTTACAAGACGTGCAAATCTTGTGGCTGTTATCACAGACGGCTCTGCTGTGCTTGGTCTTGGCAATATCGGAGGTCTGGCAGGTATGCCTGTTATGGAGGGAAAATGTGCACTTTTCAAGGAGTTCGCAGACGTTGACGCTTTCCCACTTTGCATAAAGTCCAATGACGTTGACGAGATAGTAAACACTATCGCTATGATATCAGACAGCTTCGGTGGTATAAATCTTGAAGATATCGCTGCTCCAAGGTGCTTTGAGATAGAGGCTAAGCTTAAAGAGAAAGTTGATATCCCTGTTTTCCATGACGATCAGCACGGAACTGCTATCGTTGTTGGTGCGGCACTTATGAACGCCTGCAAGGTAGCAAACAAGAAAATAAGCGACATCACACTGGTAATTAACGGTGCAGGTGCAGCCGGCTGTGCTATAGGAAAGCTTTTGCTTTCTCTTGGTATCGGCAACCTTATCATGGTAGACCGTGAGGGCATAATCTGCGAGGGCGACAATTATCTTAACGAGGCTCACGCTGAAATGGCAAAGGTAACAAACAAGAACAAGCTTCACGGCTCTCTTGCTGACGCACTCAAGGGTGCAGACGCTTTCGTAGGTGTTTCCAAGCCAAAGCTTGTGACCGCTGAAATGGTTAAATCCATGAACGACAAGCCTATACTTTTCGCAATGGCTAACCCGACTCCTGAGATAATGCCTGACGAGGCAAAGGCGGCAGGTGCGTTTATCGTTGGCACAGGACGTTCAGACTTCCCTAACCAGATAAACAACGTTATCGCATTCCCTGGCATTTTCAAGGGTGCGCTTGCGGTAAGGGCTTCTGACATCAACGAAGAAATGAAAATGGCTGCAGCAAAGGCTATCGCAGGCTGTGTTCCTGAGGACAAGCTCAATGCGGAATTTATTCTGCCGAACTCTTTTGACAGATCAGTACCGGTCGCTGTGGCTGAGGCTGTGGCAAAGGCTGCAAGAGAAACAGGCGTAGCAAGAATTTAGGAGGTTTTTCAAATGGCAACGATCAGCTACACTCCAAAGGGAGTATGTTCAAGAAAAATTGATATCGAAGTAGAGGACGGTATCGTAAAGAAAGTGCATTTCACAGGTGGCTGTAACGGCAACACACAGGGTGTATCAAAGCTTGTTGAGGGCATGAAGGTTCAAGACGTTATTGACAGACTTGAGGGAATCGACTGCAACGGACGTGGCACATCATGTCCTGCTCAGCTTGCTGAGGCTTTGAAGTCTGCACTCTAAGCTTTCGTACTGAACATTACACGTATATAATAACGGGCGAACAGTGTTCGCCCCTACAAAAGGAAACGGACTGCATTTTGTGTGCAGTCCGTTTTTTTGTATATATTCTAATTTTCTGTCGCTGTGCTTTGAGTGAAACTCATTGAAACAAATCCCGTACCAGTCACCGTAATATCGGTATGATTACCGTCAGACCACTGCTCTGCACTGTTAATGCCGTTCGTTCGATAGAACTGAATGTCATATTGATTTTTCTCGGCAGAATTCACTTTCAAAGTTGCAGTGGCTATGCCAGAACTGTCCTTTGAAATAATCAGATCATAAGTATTCTTAAACCATGGGCTGATATCAACATAGTTCGTATTCCAAGTCAGGGTGACAGTACCCTCGCCACTGCCTGACAGGCGGTAGTTGAAGCCGTCAAGATCTTTAGGCGAGGTAGCATTGTCGATGAATGTGCCTGTCCATGTTGCTGATGTGTTATTATTTATATAGATAACGCCAAGCTTTGCGGAGAGCGGTTTCAACTCTGCCTGATCTGTAGGAGTGGCTGTCACTCTCATGTATATGTCAGACTTTGTGAGCTGTGACTTATCAAAAGTCAGCACAAATTCATGCTTGTTGAAATCGTCAGCCATAAGTTTCAGAAGTGAAAACTCTATTTTTGAATTGCTTCCAAAAGTCTTTTTTTCACCGTTATATTCAACTGAGTATTTTGCAGTTTCTTCTCCGGTAACGGCATTTCCGTTGCTGTCCACAAGCTCGACTGTCAAAGTGTATGTGATATCCTTGTCATTATGCTTTATCAATGTTTGCGGATAGTTGCACACATTGACTGTCACACAAGGCGAGTTTTCCATACTGCTAAAAGTTATCGTCCTTGGAAGATCATTTTCATCTGTTGTAAGATAATTAGATGAAAACAGCATACCAGCTCCCTTTTGTGTGGATACAACTCGCTTTACACTTGAAACGCTGGTATAAGCCGCCAGGACGCCAATAGTGCTGAGTGCGGCTGCCGCAAAAGCTATCCATATTGCAAGCCACGATCTTTTAAGCTTTTTTATAAATTGGTCTTTCATAACAGCCACCCTCCTCTCTATTTTGTGAATTATTACTTTCTCTGAACTGTCAAGTAGACCATATCAGTTTCTTTATTGTTTTGGACTTTATCATTCCATTTTACTCTTATTATAAAATAATCGCAAAACGGATCTTTATTGTCAATTACCGTCAGTGTATCCGATTGCCAATAAAGTGCTTCGGCATTTTTCTGAACATTGCCGTAGCTGTCATAGGACTTTTCGTGAAGTGTGCTGTTAGCAAGTATCTCCGAGCCTTGCTGATTGAGATAATGTCCTGAGATCTTATTGCCGTCTATTTTGTAATAAAACGTTTTATTCTCTTCATCTGAAACATAAACGACAGCTTCTGATTTTTCAGTTTCACTGACGCTTTTCGCACGGTATATCTCATACTCAAAAGGGATATTCGTTGTATGTGCAAGCTGTATTTGATATTGTTGCACGTCTGCCCCGCCTATGCCGAAAACAAAGTCTTTATAACTGCCGTTCTCAACGTCTATATCTGCCATTTCAAGATTTGCCACAGATTCTTTGTTTCCTGCGGTGATATAAAGCTGAGTAGGGGCATTTATTTTTGTTGTAAGAGCAATAGAACGTTTGTGAGTAAACCACGCATAAACAGGCAGTGCCACAAGCAGTACCACCGAGATGGATACTGCTATGACCAGCTGGAGCTTCTTCTTTTTTTCTAATTTTCTGAATTTTCCAAAAATGCTTTTTGTCATAATTTTCTCCTGAAAATGCCTGCTTATTATGAATTTATAAAGCCTGTTTCTATTTTTGCGTTTGTGTAAACAACATAGTCGCTTGAGGTAGTTCCATTAACAACTGAGTTGTTGTCATTAAGCAATACTGCGGTAAGCTCAACTCTATAGTTCGCATAGGCAAGTCCCTGCTCCTCAAAAGCCTTGCCTGTTTTTACTGTAAATTTCGTAACGGCTGTGTTTTGTTCTTCCCCATTATAGTCAGTGGTAAAAATGCACTCCTTGCCATTCAGAACGCTGCTTGATGTGGCGTTTTCCAAAGTAAAGCTACTGAGATATTTGCTAATATCGTTTGTCTGCTTATAATCGCCACTATTGTCCTTAACATACAACCTCATTGTATACTGTATTTTTTTGCCACTGTCCTTTGTTGATCGACTCAAAGCAGACAGATCATAGATAGCATTTGCTGTTATTGCCATTTCTTCTGTAGTCATATCTTTGGCATTGATACCAAGCTGCGAAAATGGTGAATCCTTCGACTCAAGAACCGTTGACTCTGCAACGTTATAGTTTAGCTGTGCCACCGTCATTGCCTTTCTATAGTACCGTCTGGCAGGCATAACTCCACTTGCAGAGATAGAGCTGTTCTCAATATTGTTCTGGCTATATGCAACATAAGACGACGCATTTACGCCTATACCGGTTTTGGTATCACCGTCCTTACGCTCAGGAAACTGATCTATGATCCCTGCAGTACCATAAGTTAAGCTGATATCAGCCTTGACAGTTATAGAGCCATTTGTGTCACTATTGATATAATTGTAGACCGAACCGGGATACATCAGCATATAGCTGTCTTTAGCTTCTGAAAGTGTCTCAGTCTTGCTTATTTTTGCGTTTGATAACTCTGTGTCTGAACTGTTTAAAATGCTGTAATCAACATTCACCGAAGTTCCTGCAATGATCTTTGCATTAGCTCCCGCATCGTTTTCATCAAAGTTCTTCATAGAGAATTTAAACGCCTGATACATATTGAAATCGTCACTCTTATAGCCATTAAATGTATCTCTAAGGCTCTGATCAATGCTTATCTTTGACGTCATTGTCGCACGGACAAAATTATTTGACGCTGTTATCTCCTCTGGGTCATGAGCCGTCACACTTACTAGCTGTGTAAAAAAGTTTGCAATAACATATGCGCCGGTGTCATTATTTGTCACTTGGACAAGGTTTGTAGGAATATTGCCATTGAGCTTTCTTGGCTTATTACCGCTATAATAATTCACAAAGTTTTTGATGACTTTTTTTGTGCTTCCCGTTTCCGGAATATTGATAGTGAGATAATAGTTCTCGCTTATTATCATTTCGTCATTATCATTTTTTGGTGTATCACTATTCGCTGAAACAGTTATCTTATAAGTGACTGTTTCATTCTCACCAGCAGGTCTATAATACTTGCCGTCGCTTGTTTTTACAGTAGCTGTAGCTTCATCATCTGCCTCAACAAGTGTTCCGTCAGATGATTCTTTAGCTGTTACCGACGCATATCTTAACAGTACATCATTCATTGTAACCGGTTTAAAGCCACTTATATTTGTCAAGTCAAGCTCACCAGTTGTTTTATTAAACTTAGCATCACTTGCGGTAGAATGATAAGTCTTGTCATTGTTATTTGCATCAACAAGAGTTAGCTTTGTATCATCGGTAAGCACACCACTGTCAGTGGCATTATCACCAATAAGATAAAGCTTTTTATCAAAGCTCCAAAGCAGACTATCACCGTTATTGAGCATTTTTTCCCATTCGTTAGCAGATTTGTAATAGGAATACTTAAAATAAGTAGTAACAGGTGCATCAAAGCTCTCAAAAGCAAGCTTTGTTTTATCCGTATAGTGAGAATGGTTAAAGTCTGTGCCTGAGATAACGTAAGATTGAAAGCTGAAATCAAGCACCTTTCTTACAAAAACAGGAACATGAAGTCTAAGAGCAGTTTTGCCACTTCCCGTTGGGTCGATATAATCAAGAGTAATGACAGTAAATCTGTTTGTGCCGTCATTGTCATACTGACCGTCTGTGACCTTGAAATATCCTGTCTTGCTGTTAAACGTAAGAGTGCTTTTGTCTGATTTTTTCAAAACATCGTTATCATACACATAAGTCGCTGTGCTTACATTCATAAGATCTGTTGTTTTCAGCTTATTTGAACTGCTGTCGCAAACATCACAATTTGTCAGAACTGAGATATACTTTGCGAGCATTTGTGTGATATTCAACGATGAGTTATCATCTATAAGCAAAACTGGAAGATCATTCAGCTGCTCAACGTTAAGCTCAGAAGCTTTGCCGAATGTTGTAAGCTTTGAATTAGCCAGATCCTCTGCATATGTCTTTATGGTACTGTTTATGCCATAGGATTTTTTGGCTGTGCCATTCGTATAAGAAGCAGCGTCACTGATGATAGTCTGCATATTTCCGCCAACAAGATCGCCTGCGAAAGTCTTACCGCCGACAGGAACGCTTGGATTTATATTGACATAAGGCGAATAGATATCAACGTGCGTGCCGCTTCCCTCGCCGATATTTTGAGTATTATTCTGATCGCCGTTATAGTCAGCATGAACTGCGGAAAAGTTGGTAGGTGCTTCTGAATTATTATACTGTATATCAGGTAAACAATCCGTGTTATTTACCGATACTCCAATAAATTTAGATGATAGATTTTTATCATAGTTCCAACCTATCAAGTTAGAAACAGATACGCTGTTGTTGCCTCTTACATAGCCTAATTTATTTATGAGAATATCATAAGCATATGTGCTTCCACGGTCATTATGACCGATCACGCCGCCTACACCTGCACCATTGGACTTATCTTCTGCTGACAGAGTAACATTGTTGACTTCACAATCAGTTATCTTCAGATCACCGCTTGTTTTAATGCCAACATAACCTCCGATACCTGCATCACCATTTTTAGCAGCCGGTATACCTATCGTTGCATTTTTTACAGCAGACTTTGATATAGTCACAGCCGCATTCTGTGTGCCGACCATTCCGCCTGAACTTGTATAGCCATAAACACCGCAAGCTGATGTTTCAGATGTTCCTCCATAGTAACAGTCATTGATAGACAACTGGTTTTTGTTTATTCCAACGAATCCACCGGCATTACTACCATAAACATCGACGCTGACGCTTGTGTTTGTTATTGTGCAGGCTCCGTTAGACAGTCCTATAAGACCGCCCTCGTTCATTGTCTGGGTTGCAAGGGGTTTATTGTCTTTTTTTGAACCGATAAAGCTGTCTTCATTATAGGCTGTAAGCTGAACATTGCTTATTGTCGTTTTTATATTTGCAGAACCTGCGATTCCACCTACGCCAAACCAAGTTTTTGTGCCTTTATCAAGATTAGCAAATTCAACTTTATTAATTTTTATCTTAGAATCCTTAACAGCGAATTCGTTGCCTTTCTGAGAATTTCCCACAAGACCGCCTGTTTCAAATCCGCCATACACATAAACGCCACTGTTTTCAGACTTAACGTTACTTATATTGATAGTATTTGTTGACTTTCCTATAAGTCCTCCCACAGTATATGCACCATATATTTCAAGATCAGTCAATGTTATTCCGCTAAACGTGCAAGAACTCTGTACTCCGCCAACAATACCACCTGTAGAAAGGTCTTCATTAACATACGATTGTCCATCGTTGTTATATGTCTTAACGCTGATCTTGCCGGAAAGCTTAAGATTATTTACAGTTAAAGCATACGTTGAACAGTTTATCAACCCAACTCCTTTTACGGAGGCAAATGCGGTACGATATTTATAGTTATCCACATCTTGGAATTCAATAGTGCTACCGCTCTTATTATCCGTTATTTTCACAGCATAGGCTTTTATATCTGTATCGAGCTTTATAGTCTTATCATTTCCCTGGATAGCTGTCAAAGACAAAGTATAATCACATTTAATGTCGCCCAAGTTACTATTTGTTGCATCAAACAACTGATTTATACCACGAAAACCGGTTTCGGTGAGGTCATAGGTTTTATTTCCTGTGAGTTTAACAGTAAAGTTCTTATTTAATTCGTGTGCCCACTTTGCTTCATAAAGACCTTTTTCACTTGGCTTTGTATATTTTTTTAGCATTACAGAATTTTTCTTTTCATATTCCCTGCTTGTAGCCTTTTCAAGTCTTTGATAATCTGAGATAGCAGTTTTGTAATCTTTATCATCAGAAGTCAATGTAGCTGTGCCAACTTTTGAATAGTCTGCATTTCGAGTAAAAGTATAATGACCATAGCCGCAAGTATTTTTATTACGGTCTGTATATCCCATACCGGACTGTGATATGATAGACAGCATAAACAACGCCTGTGCATTAGGTACTTCAATAGTATTGGTCGTGCCGGCAATAACATTTAATTTCTCACCATCACTTAGCTCACTCTTAAACTGCGTGATGAGATAATTTTTCCTGCCATTGTTAAGGTTAGTTGACTTACCAAACGTTTTTCCCTCTTCGATAGCAAAGCCGTTTACAACTCTGCCTATATATGGATTGATAAAAAGATTGGTATATACGTCTTCACCCACTGCCTCAGTATTGTTGGTTGTAAGCGCACTATCTTTGGCAACGTTGTCCATATTTCTGAAAATAACACCGCCGTAAACTATGGCACCAACATATCCGCCTGCAGTAATGAGATGTTGTTTGCTGTTATCGTTATTTGCAAATGTTATATTAGGATTTGTTACCTTGACATTATCAATGATATTATCTCCACCGAACACAACGCCCATAACACCACCATAATACTCCGTCTTTCCGGTACTATAGTTTAATTTATTATTATTGTTTTTTGAAAGCGTTACTTCTTTGGTATATTCTATATTGATATCTTTTACAACACTTCCGCTGCTGAACCTGATGAGTGGGCTTGCAGAATTATTGGTGATAGTTGGATATGTTCCGTCTGATTTCTTCTGTCCAACAATAACGCCCCTGAAAACGTAACTGTTTGATGTTCCGCCAAGACCTGCAAAAGAACTGCCGAGAACTATATCATCATTTATCTTGTAATAAGCCTCGCAAAGATATTTGATCATGTTATCTTTTGAAACTTTTTCCTTTCCGCTTACGAAATTGCCTGCTCCATCATAAGTATAAGTTTTATGATTAGTGCCTTTGCAAAAAGCACTATTAGCATTAACAGTCGATTTATCGGCAGAAACATTTGCATTATAGTTTACTTCCCAGCCATTTGTAGGTGCGGCTGTACTGATAACTCGTGCGACCTCTGCAAGTGTGGAAGCGTCAAGGATATATGGATCAGAGTATGTTCCGCAACCCTCGTCCAGATATGGTCGCTCAAGGTTTACGTCTATCTCATCATAGTTTTGGGTGGTATCATACGATTTAGCAACATATGGCTTGTATTCAGCAAAGCTATATTCCTCTGTTGCGTTATTTTTGACAGGGGAAGTATACCTGTCATCTTTACTCCAATCACCATGATATTTATTCTGCCTGCTCACATCATCTACACGATTCTTTATGGTTTCAGACACTTCTTTTCCGTATGTTACATTATGCTTAATATTGCCAGCTGAGTCTGTACCCCAATCGTCGACCCATTTATAGTTGTATATTGCAGAAGAGCCTGCACCGTCAGAATGCTGAAAGCTTTCAAGCAAAGTAGCATTTTTAAAAATTGAATTTTCATTACTTGCGTCAAGCTTGATATTTGAGAAAGTCAGAGATATATTTTGACCCTTTTCGCTTCCTACATTGCCTATAAGGCTTGTTGCAGCATAATTCTGACCGCCTTTGTAATATTGCTCAGCAGTCATACTGTGTTTTTTCTGTGACACATTCTGTATAGTGATCTCTGTCATGTTGCCTATCTTATTTATAAGCAAAGGGGCATAAGAATTTTCACCATTTAAACTTAAAGAAGTATCATTCACATACAGATCATCAAGAACGATACTGCCGGTAATTTTGACAGATTTTTTTGTAGTATTGGTGTCGTCAGCAACCGAGCCGCAAACCAATGCACCAGAGCCATTATTAACTTTACCGATATTTCCCTTAAAAGTCAGTTTGCCGCTTATGGTAACAGCTCCATTTTCATTCCTGAAAAGTCCGCATTGCATCATGTAATGTTGATTATGGTCATTAGTTAAATTTGTTCCATCTATTCCGTCAGTTGTACGGGCATAATTGTCACTATTACTGCTTGATACCATTTCAGACTGATTAAAGCCATTATTTTCAAAAGTAATAGTTGAATTTGATTTTATATTACAACCATTTGTATCAACTGGATAAAATGAATATCCTGTCAAATCTATTTCTGGATCTGTTGGAAAATCTATATTTGTACTATTAATATATGCTTTTATATTATTTGCCGCAAAAAGCTTTGCACTCCACTCAACAGCCTTAGCTCCGCCTGTGGTGGCTTTACCGTTTTTATATACATCAAGGTTATAATAATATCTTGCCCAAGAATTATTTTTCCACACAGCACCATTATTTGTTGTTTGATTTTGATAGGTATTGCAGTTCTTTCCGTCCATATAAAGCAAACGCTCTCCGTCCGCTGTAACAGCAGGAATTGAAATTATGGCTTGACGATTAGACATAAAACTAGCTGAAGAAGAATAATAAATACTACAACGAGCTATCTCATCAAAATACGAATAGCTTGGGCTTATATTTATCTTAGTATCTTGTGAGATCTTATATCCATTAGGTTTAGTAAGTTCAAAATAAGTTGCATCTCGTGAGCTTCTGTAACTATTGACATTTTCACCTTTAAAATAGTCAAAGCCATAAGAGTCATAATCTCTACCAAAAAGAGTTGAGGCAAGCATGCCGAAATTTATACATTTTGTTGCTTTCACTGTCACACCGTCAAAGCTAACCTCTTTTATGCTCCAATAACCTGTTGTGGAAAGTACAAGACCGCCCAGTTCTGTGCCATTGTTCACTGTTAATCTTGAATTGTTTACATTCAAACTATTCAGATCAATTTCTACTCTATACCAGTTATGCCCTAAAAATCCACCGCTATTTGATTTACCACTAGAATTTATTGTTAAAGCATTAATATTAACATTGGTGATAGATACCTTATTAGGTACAACAGAAGCTGAATTATCCTTAGCACCGACCTCTGCAATAAGTCCGCCAACTCTGGAGTTACTTCCTGTGTGTTTGTCAGTTATATATCCGCCAACAGTGACATTATCAAACTTAATAACGGGTGCAGGCGTTGATGTAACAGCTCCTACCATTCCGATAACTCCGCCAAGACAAGTGCAATCTACCTTTGTTGTGCTATTATTGTATGTAAGATTTGCTGTTACAGCAGAATTAGTGAACGAAACTTCACTTGTGGCGTCAGCAACATATCCAACCAGACCTCCGACAAAATTAGTATACGCACCACTTGGAGATGCGGTCACATCAGCGGTCACGCTGTCAATAGTCAAAGCTCCGCTGTTGTATGCAGACACAGAACCAATATAACAAGCATCACCGCCAGAAACATTGTCACCAACAATATTAAAGTTTGAAACAAGCTTTAAATTACTTATTTTTGCACTGCTTGTCTTTGCAAAAAGTCCGTTGTGAGTATGGAAAACTATCTTATCATTTTCTGTTCCCACTGTCATGGTAAGTTTATGACTATTGCCGTTCAGAGCGCCTGTGAATGTATGCTCACCATTATCACGCATAAAGCCGGTTAGACCTGTGTCGCTTATATCAACATCTGCACTAAGGCTGATATTTGCCGCAAGCATATCTGCCTTGCTAGCACCGCTATACTTAACAAAATCATTGCTATCATGCCGCATTATCAAAGCTGCACGGACAAAATCTGCCCTATTGCTTATGGTTATATCATTATTAGGAAATCCATTTATTGTAACAGTATGCCCTGATCCATCAAAAGACAGAACACCATTAGCACTCTCAAGCAGATCGGAATTGTTAAGGCGAAGCACTCCGCCCCAATCCATATCGTCTATGACTTTTGAAGATGTCCTTGTAAATGACCAGCCGCTTAAGCTATAGATCAAAGCATTGCCTCTATTTCCTACTATCTGACATCCGTTTTTGTTAGGGTCTTTAGGATAAAAGCCTGAAAGGTTTGTTTCACCGCCAAGCCTTACAACGCCATTTTTATTAAATTTGCCAACAATGCCACCTACGCTCTGGTTTGCAGAAACATCATTTGCAGTAACTTTGACTTTGCCGCCAACATCAATAAAAGCCTGATCTGCATAGCCCACAAGTCCGCCATAATTATTTTGTGATGATGTGGAATTCTTAATACTTATAGTGGTATTCTTGACGCTTACATAAGCTTTGCTGTTATCACCTATCTTACCAATAAGGCCGCCAAAATCAAGGGCATTGCATGAGCCAGTCACATTTACAATGATATCACTTAGTGCTAGTTCAGAGCTAAGAGCATTGGCAGAATATCTTCCGACAATACCACCATAAAAGCCTGCCCTGACAGTGACATTGAAGTTTGAAGTAATAGTATCATTAGCGGTGCCCGTGATACTAATTTTTGCACTATCTGTACTATTTGTCAGCAGTCCGAAAACAGAACCAACAGCCGCACTGTCAGCGGTATCTCCTGATGAACAAGCAAGTGCCATTTTCATACCACTGAATTTTGAAATATCAAATTCTTTACTGTCGGCTTTACTATATGTATAAGAGCCGAAAAGACCGCCCGCAGTTACAGAGCCTGTAACGCTTCCGGTCATGGTAAGGGTGACACCTTCGCCGACATTTATTTCTGCATTCTCTGCACTGCCCACAAGTCCGCCTGCGTTGTTTGCGGATACATTTACGCCTGTCAAGGCATTGCACTTGTCGATGTTCAGCGTTGCACCAGTGCTCATTTTTCCGACAAATACACCTGCGTTCGATTTGCCGGAAACGTCAAGTGAACTGCTTGACAAGCTTACAGTAAGACTTGCGTTTTCGTCCATAGTGCCACAAGCAAGACCTGCATTATCCCCGCCTGATACTTCCACCTGGACATCACTTAGAGTGATATCCAGATCGACATTTGCTCCATTTTTCATATTGCCTATAACAGACGTGAAGGATTTATAAATTGTAGCACCTGAATCATCTACAGGATCAGCTTTTATTTTCCACTTATTAGCTGAAGCCACATCACCGTGTATAACATTCTCAGCAAGCAAAGCTGAATTTTTTTCTTCCGGTCTAGCAAAAATAATAGTATCTAAATTTGCACTGTCACTAAGATATTCAAACAGAGCAAAATTAATAGGAAGATTAATAGCTGAGCCCTCATTTGCTTTGACTGTTCCCATGAAAGGATAATTTTCATTGCCAAGTCCTTTTTCTATTCCTGTAAAATCAGAAGCCTTAAACTGAGATTGGTTGTTTGAAAACAATACAGTGATTTTCTGATAGTCAGCAGGATCTGCATTAAGAAGCTTTTTAAAATCGTCTGCATTCTGTATCGTAAAAACGCCACTTTTGATATCGTTAGTTATGTCAGTATATGTATCTGCCGCCATAGCCGTAATAGCATTGGTGACAGTTGATACCATTTTGGACACAACACCTGAAATGTCTGCAAGCGGCATACTCGTGACAAGCAATACGGCAGCGGTAACTAAAGAAATAACATTCTTGCGATACTTGCTGTAAAGCTTGTGGCATATTCTATTAATTTTCTGATTTCTATTAGCTTTCACTTTCAACTGCCTCCGTGCAAAGTTAATATTCTTATCTATACGTTTAGTTCAACAAGGATATATTGCACCTTTGTACCTATCTTTTCGTCAGCGTCATTATACATGGAGCTTAGTGATGATAACTGTGCTGTGCTGTATTTATCACCATTAAGTATTTTCTCAATAACTGTTTTATTTTGTTCTTTATCAGCATCACCTGACAAGAACAAGCTTAAATTACCCTTTATATATTCCGCAAAATCCAAACGTTCTTCACTGTCATCATCAAACAGCACGTTTTTTTCTGTCAGATTTTCATCTGTGCTTTTCATTAGTATCTGACCAAGCGTGTTCGGCCACACCCAATATACGTTCACTTCCTGCGGAACGTCTACTTTACAATCTTTAAGCGTCCTTGTGAATGTTTCATCATGAAGAAAATCGGAATATGTGTGATTGTTCTCATCATATTTCTCAAAAAACATGATGTGTCCATTCAAAAAGCTTGTAACATTTTCATCAGTTACCTTTTCATATGAAACGCTATCGCCGTTTTTATTCTCTGCATACCCCATGATACTTAACTTGAACTGTATCTCCATTTTCCCCGACTGGTTCGGGACAACATAAAAAGTAAGCTTTCCATGACTACCAGGATTAATACCATTCGTCATACCGCTTTCTTCATCAAGAAGCCAGTAGATCTTGTTGTTCTCGTCAGAAGTGATGTTGCTCCCATCAGACACCTTAGAGTAGTCATTGCTGTCAAGTATCTCAGCTTTAAGCACATTGGCACTGCCTACTGTTTTCAGTTCAAATGGCGAATCTACGCTCTTCATTCCAAATGAATCAAGATCAAGGGCTTTATCAATGGTAAACCAAGCCAGACTGACCGCAATAAGTATAAATGCCAGCACTGCAACTGGTATTATTTTTATAATAAGCAGTTTGCGTTTCTTCTTTTCTTCCTCGCTGTCTGCTTTCTCTATCACTTTATGCTCAGCCACTTTGGCGACCTCCATTATTTCATCGAGTCAAGCTCTTTCTGCAATTCTATCATGTGGTTTCTGCAAGCGGTTATCTCGCCTGTGTATTTGTTGAACCACTCAACGTCCATTTCGTTAGGCTCTTCCTGCAAAAGAATCGCCTGAACCAGTGCTGATTGTGAACGTGATCTCTTACGCTCTATTTCCTCGATAGTAAGTCTGCATTTCTTTATTTCTCTTTTAAGCTGCCCTTTACTGCTCACGTTATTGTCCTCCTTGCATTAATTTCCCATTTTATCAACCGAATCAACTATCTCGTTGACTTCCCTATAGCCTTTGTCAAGATTTTCGGTGATATGGTCAAGTGCTTTTTTCACGTCCTCAAGCTTGCCCTGCATTTGTTCGGGATACTTCACAAAGCAATAATGAAGCTCATTTATAGCCTTCTGCTCATCAGTGTAATCGTCGATAAGAAATACCAGCGACCTTGCCGCACCCATGTCCGAAATTATCATGTTATATCTCGTTGGAAGATCCTTGCCGTTTTCAAGATAAGTGTCTATCTCCTCAGAGGCGGCAGACAGATTTTCCATATACTTAGCAATGTAAGTCTTTCTGACTTCCTCGGACTTGTCCATATAAAGCCCGATAAAAACGAACAGCCCTGCAAGTGCCGCAATACAAATAACGATAGCCGTTATCATTTTAGCCTTCATTATCTTTTCCTGATTCAAAGCTGTTCGCCTCCTTTTTCTCGTTTTCCTGCATTTTCAGCCGCTGAACTTCCTTTTCAACAGCCTCACGCATAAGCTTTTCCTTTTCTTCCTCAGCCGCTTTCAAGGCTTCCTCACGGTTTGAATATATTTTTATCTCAGCGATAGTTTTTACCTCATACACAGCCATGAAAACGGTTGGGATTATCACAAACAGTATGAGGAGCTTCTTTGTTGATGCAAATGACCCAAGCCACTTGAAAAATCTGAGCTTTCCATAGTATTTTCCAATAATGCTGACTTTTTGCACCGTCACGCTGTCCTCTATTTTGTTAGCATCGCCTTTAGTAACAAAAGTGCCGTCGCTCAAAACCTCAGATATCCTGTGAGTATTTATCTCGCCTTTAATACTATCATCTTGAGAGTAGAACGAAATGATATCCCCTGCCTTTAAGCTGTCAGTATCCGTCCTTTTGATGTAAATATAGTCACCCTCATGTATAGACGGCTCCATACTTCCGCTCACGACCTTCAGTACGCTGTAACCAAAAATGCTTGCTGTTTTGCCGATACAGCCGCAGACCATTATGTACACCGTCACACTCAGCAGTGCCGCAAACACAGCAGAGCCAAGTATTGTCAAAGCTATTTTTACTATCCTCAACGCCTTGCCGATGATAACGACTCTCCCTCCGTGTTATTGTTTCCTATATTTCTCTTTCAAATGCCTTGCCATTCTGCCAACTGCTGAAACATGATACTCCTTATAGAGTCGTTTCATTTCAGTGTCGATAGCTTTCTGCTCCTCAGCGGTGCGCTGTGGCGGAATATATGGTCTTGGCGGTCTGTTCTTTCGCTCAAGACGTTTTCTCTTTTTAAACTGCCTGTTTTTGATACGCCTCTTTACATCATATTTCAGATACGGAGCATATTTTTCATAGATGATCTCAATTTCACGCTCTGCACGTTTTCTCTCTGCCTCAGCCAGTTCTTTTTCCTTCTTGACTTTGAACATTCTGATATAGTCCGGATTATCCGTCACAACAGGTATGATCCCAAATGCGTGAGCCAGAACATATGTTATGCCACGTTTTGCCATGTAATATGGATTTTTGGAATATTCTTTAAATATCTCATTGATATTTTTATTTTCAAAGCTTTCACGTTCAGCTTTAAGACGCTCAGCACGTTCACGCTCACGACGTTCCTGCTCACGCTGCTGTTGTGCTTCTTTCGCCTTTTTTGCAGCGATCTCAGGGGACTCATACTCTGACACAAAGCTTGAAGACACGGCTTCTTCATTCGTGCTGATCTGCTGATCCATAGCAGATCCAAGGCTGCTGCGGACGAGCTTTTTCTCCTCTCGGATCCTAGCTCTTTCCTCACGGACACGCTGCTCCTCTTCACGGCGTTGACGCTCTTCCATTTGCCTTTTGCGTCTTGCGATCTGCTTGATCTCTTCCTCTTTTTCACGGCGTTCACGTTCCTCACGCTCCGCCTTTTCTCTTGCAGCCTGCTCCGCCTGCTGTTTTTGGATAAGCTCCAATCGTCTGCGTTCAGCTTCCTCATGCTCCAGCCTTATGCGCTCTTCTTCCTCACGCCGCTGACGCTCCAGTTCCTCCTGCTCGGCACGCTTTCTTTCAGCTTCCGCAGCCGCAAGCTCCTCAGCCCTCTTACGGTCTTCCTCGTCTTTAAGAAACTGCTTTTCTATCTCAACTATACGGTCAAGCTCTGCCGTAAGGTTTCCTGCCTCTTCGGCAGTCATACCCATATCTGTCTTGCTTGCACTACTTTGTTCACCCTCGCCAACTATGACATCATATTTATCAGACGTCTGCTTATCAAAACGCCTGACAACCTTTGGTGCGAGGGTCTTGCTCTTTATGGTTTTAAGCTCCTCCGACTTGTCTGCCCCATGGGTATAGGAGCGGAAAAGCATATAGTTCATTGCGGTCAGACCATATATATCCTCGATATAAGAATCATCAGGTCTTTGTGCAGTATCAGAAACGTTGACCTCGTAGCCTGCCTTATCGTAGCTTTCGATAAACTGCCAAAGGGTAAGACACGCCATAAGGTCCACATTTTTAGTGATAGCGTTTGTTCTCATAACAGGCGGTCTGATAAAAGCGTTGCCAAGAGTGGTACAAAGCACTGAGCCTTTATAGCCCTCGATAGCCTTTTTGACCCTTTCAAGCCTTGCCCAAACGTCAGTATCATTGCTGCCGCCAACAAGACTGTCAACAGTTTCTATCTTAAAACTAATGTTGACCTTTTTGCCGTCGCCGCTGTCAGCCACGGTATCGTAATTAAAAGAATAAGCCTCCTGCGCCTCTGCGGTCTGGACAAGCTTATTGTATCTTATATTTATAAAAATGTATAGCCTGTCGATAAGGGTATTTACAAATCTATTTTCATATGTATCGAGAGTTTCCTCTTTATGAATGTTGAGTATCTTTGACGGAGTTATCTTTCCGGTCTTTTTGTCGATATCCTGAATAAGATCGGTGTGCTGTCCCAGATGTTTTATGGACTCTACCGTTATCTTCCTTGACATAGCGATAGGCACGATCTCTTCCACTTCTTTAATGGTGTTTCTGGGATTTCTTATTACCGTATCAAGATGTGGCAGAGCTTTTTCTATCTCTGTGAGCCAGGACGAATCTATATTCTTCTCGATTATCTTACGATTAAAAGATACAGTTTTTTCGCCCGAAAGAAGCAAGGCACGGGCTGCCGCAAAGCTGTTATTGCCGTCAAACGTCTTTACAGCTTTGTCAAAAGCTGCACGCTGTTCGTTGTATTCGCTCATGCCCGTCCCTCCTCTCAAAGCTTATGAGTACAAATTTTAGTACAGTTTTTGCAATCTTTCAAGATATGCTATAGATTCTTTCATAGTGTTTCTGCCAAAAAGCTTCTGCATATAGGTGCAAAGCTCTTTCAGCTCGTCCCTGAGCATCGCAAGGTTCAAGGACTCAAATTTTCTGAATATCTTTGTGGCAAGCACATAGTCAATGCCGTCAAGCTCCTCGCCACCGCAGGCAACATATACAGGAACAAACAAGTTCATCTGTTTAAGTATACGGTTACCGAAAGCCACTCTCAGCTTTTCAATTACCCACAGGTCAAGCTGCTGGATCTTTTTCAGACTGTCCTGTGAAACAGGATACATTTGAAAAGCTTCCTTGAAGAGTGTGTCAAGATGTTCAAAGCTTAAATTCATAGGCGGCGTGTCAGGTGCTTCAAAGGCAACTCCCTTTGCATCAAGATTGATAGGCTGAGCACGGTCGTAGACCTTATCTGAGATAGTGAACGTGGAATCGTCGTTGTTGGCAGTACCGATATACCAAATGTTCTGTGGAATACGCAGTTTGCCCTTATCCAGGCGAACAGGGTCGGTACTCCACACATTAGGAACAAGATCAAGCTCCCACTCGGCAGGATCAGGCATTTCAAGAATCGAGAGCATTTCTGCAAAGTAATATTCTACTCTCGCAATGTTCATCTCGTCGAGGAGTATGAAGTTTACATCGTCATTGTATTCAGAAGAATAAATTCTTTTGAGGACTTCTGTTTCATTAAAGTTCTTCGTGAACTCGTTGAAGTAGCCAAAAAGCTCAGTTCTGTCACGCCATGACGGCTGAACAGAAGCAATAGTAGTATCTTTCTGCAAGAACTTACCGAATGAATACGGCAATGATGTTTTACCTGTACCAGAGATACCTTGCAGGATAATGAGCTTTGTTGAAGCCATGCCTGCAATGAAAAGTCGGATAGTTTTTATGTCATAATAAAGGTGCATTCTTGAGCAGGCAAAGTTTCTGTATGCTTCGCAGATACCGCTAAGGGTGATGTCATTATTGTAAGCAGGCGGCTCGTATGTCTTGTAGAAATTGTCCACCTCGATAAGCTTTGAAAAACGGCAATCTGCTGTCTGAACAACGCCGTCCACAATGGTTTGAACTTCGCCCTGTGCAGGCATCTGCTCGCCCTCTGCAAGCTTTGTTTCACCCTCTGCAAGAGCGGTGTTATCATATACGCCAAGCTGAGCCACCTTCATTGCCATGATCTCGTCTTTTTCCTTGGTCATTTTGACCACCTGACGCTGCAGGTCAGATATTTCTTCGATAAGATCCTCGTTGCTGACGATAGAGTGTCTGAATCTTATGTACTTTCTCACAGCAAGCACTATCATAAAAATAATAAGCACAAAGATAGCCACAACAACGATAATTGCAAGCACAAAAAGTATCCAGCCCAGCGCACCAAAGTCTGCCGAGTAGGTCTTGAATATCCTTATGTAGTTTTTTATATTGAAGATCTGTTTTATGCCGTTCCACAGACCCTTGAAGATCTGCCCAAAGCCTGCAAGCATTGACGACATGAAAACAAAAAACCATTTCAGAAATCCATTCATAATGTATCACCCAAGCAGCAGTTATTTGTCATTTTTCTCCTGCTGTGCATTTTCCTCTTCCTTTTTCTTCTGCTGTGCAAGGTATTCCTCAACTGCACGTCTTTTTATTTCTTCCTCATCGCTCTCTGTGATAGCAGGACGCTTTATCTCGATTATGGTTGCGATAAGCTTATAAAGCTCAAAAAGGAAAAACAGTGCTATCGGCAAAAGTATGCAAATGAAAAATCCCGTTTTTGTTCTGAGAAAATCCATTACCTTGCCGAAACCGCCTATTTTTGCACCATTCCACTGACCGATTATATCGCCTGCATAAACAGTGTATGTATCATCTACGTTATTAGCATCGCCTCGTGTGATAAAGCCTACAGAGCCGTTATCATTGAGTACCTCTGCGATACGGTGGGTATTCTTCACCTTTTTGCCCTCTATAAGAGTCCAGAAAGTGATAACGTCGCCCTTTTTCAGAGAATTAATATCGTCTATTTCCTTTGAGATAATAAGGTCGCCTTTTTTGAAAGTTGGCTTCATTGAGTCAGATTCAACTGTGAGCGGGACATATCCCAGCAGACTTGCCGTACCATTATTCTTATCAGACGAGAACACGAGAATTGTTATAAGCAGTGCAAAGATAAGCACCACCCATGCGATAACATTAAAAACGATCTTCAAAGCTTTTTTCATAATTCAAAACCTCGGAAACCCGAGGCTTCCTCCCTTCTAATTCTTTAAGTTGTTTCAACGATCTTGAAATTCATACCAAGCTTCATTGTGCCACCGATTATTTTGTCAACACAATCAGGGTCATTTCCCTCAAGCCATATGACCACTGTATACTTGTCTTTCTCACCAGGACCAAGCTTTTCACGTCGGTCCTTCATGACCTCAGTAGAGGAGGCGAACTCCTTGTCGCAATCGCTTTCCTTACCGCTGCCGTCAGACTTTGTTTTACCATAAACAGTTTTCTCGCCATTCACGAAAAGCTCCACTCTGATAGCTTCATCAACACCGTTCGTGACGTTCTCGATAGTCATTTCGCTGTCATAGCTAAGTGTGTCTTTACCGGAATTTATGAGATAGAAAGTATAAGCTATATACCCCTCGCCATTATGGCTGCCGTTTATCTTGTCGATATTATCAGGGAGATCTTCGCCACTGATATTTGTCATATCATAGAGGATATCTGCATTGAGCCTTGAATTGCTCGTGGTATAGTCAGGAGTTTCCGAAAGAGTAAGCCCCTGATTTATCATATCATACTTACTTATCTTAACTGTAAAGCTACCATACTTGTCGTAAAAATAAGACACCGCATAAGCCGCCGCCACGATAGCGATAAGTATAATGGCAAGTATTTTAAGCAATCTCATCAATACCACATAGCGTTTAGCTTCCTTGGCGGTCCTGCGAAGTGCAAGGGTATCGACTACTCTTGTATTTTTATCTATATTTTTACCGTCCAAAACCGTATCACCCGTTTATTACTCATTTCTATTGCGAACGTATCTTTCCGCAATATATTTTCCTGCATTTTCTCCCGAATAGTAAAGGCACTGCATACCGCTGAGCTGTTTCACCTGCTTATCATCAGTAATTCCGTCAGCTATGACCTCAGCATTAAGGTCAAAAACGAAATTCAGCAGAGAGTTCACGCAGGTATCATACCTGTCGCTCTTACCAAGAACCTGAACCACTGAGCCGTCAAGCATGATATTATCTACCTTGAACTCAGCGGTCTTAAGCATTTTAAAGCCCTCAGTGCCGAAGCCTGTAAGCAGAAAATGAAAGCCCTGTCTTCTCATAAGAGCCACGTTATCTGCCGCTGTGCTGTCAGCTTCATCAAGCACATCAGGCGACAACTCAAAGCAGACACGCTCATACTTCACGCCGAACTTATCGCAATAATCTGCCACAATTCTCGGAGCTTCCGTCTGCCTTAAAAATCTTGCAGGCATGAACACGCTTGCCCAATCAACGTCCACTTCCCTTTCGTGAAACTTGCCCAAAGCCTGCAAAAGCTGAACGAAAGCAAGCTTGAATATGCTAACACATCGGTCGGAAAGCTGAGCCACAGGGAGATAATCCGCAGGCATTAGCGTACCCATAGCAGGAGAATTGAGCCTTGTTTGCGACTGCAAAAAAGTGACCCTGCCACTGTCGGTATTTTTTATAGGTCTATAGAAAAGCTCCACGGCACGAACGCCGTCAACTGTTGAATTACCGTTCAAAGCAAGTCACTTCCTTTCCTGTTCCAATATATCATTATAGCATATTTTCGACAAAAAGCAAAGAAAAGTTGGGGAATTTCCCCAAATATGGAAAATTATTTTTTATGCCCATTTACCAAAAAACGCCGAATTTCTTCGGCGTCTTTTTTGTTATGTAATAAATTTTACTTGTTGCTCAAGTCATAGAATTTAAGATCTACAGTGAAGCTCTGACCTGCATTAGCATTCCAGCAGTTCACGTCCTCACCTTCGAGCCAAACTCTGATATAATACTTTGTAGGCGTACCATAACCAGTTTTTCCAGTACCAACACCTTTTACAGTAGCAACCTCAGTAGCAGTATTTGTGACCTTTCCATTACTTTCAATTACTTCTGTGGCAGTTGTAACTGTACCATAATAATCATTTTCACTTGAACCGGTAGCAGCCTTAACAGCTTTTCCCTTATAATATCCTGAAGCTACATCAGTTTCTGCGCCAAGGAAAACTCCACCATTAGCAGCACTTCTATCCTCATTCAATATAGCCACACGAGTTGCTTTATACAAGTCACCCTTAGTGTCATCATTATCCTTATTAGGGTCTTCAACAGTAACATCAACACCAAGCTTTACATCTTCAACATTTGTAGTTCTAAACCAAACAGGGATATCTAGATAGTAACCCTCACCTTTTGTATCTGCAGTAAGATTGCTTTCTGTTTCAGAAGAAGCTCCAGCAGTTTGGAATGTCCAACCAGCATTGTTATTTTCAGTAGCTTGTGTAAAAGCATTCGCACCTGTTATATCAACAGACTTACCATTCTCCTTAGCTTTTGTTGTATAATAGAGATTTGTTCCGTCCGTTGATGAAGCAGGGATAAGCTTACCAAAGCTTGCATATACAGAGCTTGTAGCAGCCTTGTTTGACCAGAGGTCTGTATCAGCAGCATCATTTTTAGGAGCAGTAGCCCAAGTAGTATTATCTATAGTAGCCTGTGTTGTAGCCTTACCAAGTGAAACTTCTATTGTCTGTGGAGTTGTAGCAGTAAGCTTAATGCCTGTTACTTCAACTTCTCTGCTCATAGTAAACCAAGCGTAAGTAGCAGTAGAAAGCATTACAGCGGAAGTTGTGAGCATTGCAACTGCAGGTATAAGTTTCTTCTTAGCAGAAGTATTCTTCTTTTCATTAGTTTTCATATCTCTTCGTCCTTTTCATAATAATTTGTCGGTTTATCCTGTCCGATACAGAGGGCGCTCGTTATAGCCGATTTGCGGTAACATGACCGCCAAGCACCTTTTGTTTATGTCAATCTTATACTAAATTCGACCCACTTTGTCAATAAGCTACCAGCTTAGTATACATTATATTTATCTTAATACTTATTAATATGACAGACACATTTTGCTATTTTCCGACATGATCATACTATGTAATAACAGCAGAAAGCACGGAATAACGTCATTTGTTATTCCGTGCTTTTTAAACCGATTATTCAATAATTTTTTTGTTAAACTTCAAACGTTTTTGTACATATTAAGTTTATAAATGTACATAAAAGCTACCATGCGTGAAATTTACAAAATATTTATATTCATTCAGCGCTGTCGAGCATTTTAACAGCCTTCATCATGATAGCACATTCAAGACGCTTCTTCTGTATCTGACATGACAGCTTGTGCGCATTGTGGATATCACCTGCGTAAATGTAGTTGTTTGCATTGCAACCGCCACTGCAATAGAACTTTGCCCAGCACTTTTTGCACTCAGGCTTGTTGTAAACGTGTGCGTGAGCAAACATATCTTTCATTTCCTCGTTAAATGTGCCGTCATAGAGATTGCCCATTTTGAACTCGGTGATACCAACGAACTGATGACATGGGTAAATATCGCCGTCAGGAGTAACAGAAACATACTCGTTTCCGCTTCCACAGCCCCTAAGTCTCTTTATCGCACAAGGGCCCTGATCGAGGTCTATCATAAAGTGGAAGAAGTTTATGAACTTGCCCTCGTCCCTTATCTTCTGTATCTTCTCGGAAAGTATCTCATACTCCTTGAAGATCCTCGGCAAGTCAGCCTCAGTGATAGCATAAGGCTCGCTAGGGTCAGCCATAACAGGCTCAACGGATATCTGGTCGAATCCAAGGTCATAAAGGTGCATTACATCATTTGAGAAGTCAAGATTATACTTTGTGTAAGTGCCTCTTACATACCAATCCTTGTTCTTAGGACGTTTCTCAACAAGCTTCTTGAAGTTAGGGATGATCCTGTCATAGCTTCCTGAACCGTCCACACGCACTCTCATTCTGTCATTGACTTCTTTTCTTCCGTCAATAGACAGAACAACGTTGTACATTTCCTTGTTGATGAAGTCTATCATCTCGTCAGTGAGGTGTACACCGTTTGTGGTAACAGTAAATCTGAACTTTTTATTGTGAGGCTCCTCCTGTGAACGTGCATACTCAACAAGCTTTTCCACCGTACCGAAATTCAGTGACGGCTCACCGCCGAAGAAGTCCACCTCAAGAAATTTTCTGTCTCCTGAACGCTCTATAAGAAAATCTATAGCACGCTTGCCTGTTTCATAGTCCATGAGCATTCTGCCCTGACCGAAATCGCCTGTTGAAGCAAAGCAATATTTACATCTCAGGTTACAGTCGTGAGCAATATGCAGACACATTGCCTTGATAGGCGAAGCCACAGCAGACAGGGCATACTTCTCGTAATCGTCCTCGCTGAACAATATCTTGTCATTGTAAAGAGAAACTATCTCCTCATAGCAATCCTCGATATCCTTGCTGTCATACATCTTTGACAGCTTTCTTACAACGTCCTCAGGACATTTCTCCTCAAAAGGCGGCTCAACATTGTCAAGCAAATCATATGTCAGATCGTCTATAATATGTACTCCGCCACTGTTCACGTCAAGCAGTGCATTAAAGCCGCCAAGCTTAAACTTGTGTATCATTTAAAAATCACCTTTCGCATTTATATTCATATACAAATTTATACAAAAATAAAGGGACATAAAAATGTCCCTTTAGCAAGGCGTGTGTACGCTCGCACGCCTCAGAAAGATCGGAATGTTAAGCCTCTCTCTCGCACTTCTGGTTAGCAACTGTGCAGGAGGTCTTGCAAGCTGACTGACATGATGCCTGACACTTGCCGCAGCCACCCTTAGCAGCAGTCTTCTTGAGATTAGCCTTATTGATCGTCTTGATATGTTTCATAGGATTTTACCTCCAATAATTTATTTACACTAATTATACCACATATCCCACCATGTTTTATGAACGAATAGTTAATGCAGTATAAATATTTATCCTTATCAAAAACGGCTGCTTTTAGAATTAACCCCTACAACTCCGCCTATGCCTGCACACACAAGGGTAAGCACAAGCTTTGCAGGCACGGAAAAGCTTTCGGCAGCTTTTGAAAACAGTGCACTGAGAATGACAATGATAAGAAAAATGAACACTCCGCACAGCACACCTGACAGCAGACCGTTTCTACGTTGCCTTTTTCCGCAGACATATCCCCCTGCATACGCCCCGATACCAAGTGCCGCCGTTGACATCACCGACAGCATAAGATCGGTAGCATCTATCTTAGTGATAACATACGCAAAAGCAAGTACAGCAACAAATATCGCACCGCACCCCACGCAGGCAGAAATTGCCGTAGATGACAGCACAGAAAGCTTTCTGCCCCCAAAAAGCCTGTTATTTTTCATATCCGCACCCCCGCATACAAAATTCCCTAGGAAAATTATATTCACAGCCACGAATAATAAGAACACAAAAAAAAGGACGGATAAAAAAACTACCCGTCCCTTAAAAGCGATATTTACTTTGCGTCACCGTCATGAATTGTTTCGTTCTTAGCGATAGCCCACTTCTTAACACGAATCTTGCTTCTGTCTCCGCCTGTTTCGATAACAACAGTGTCGTCCTTGATAGAGAACACGATACCAACGATTCCGCCGTTTGTAACGACCTCGTCACCTATCTCAAGGTTATCTCTCATCTCAGCGTCTTTCTTATCCTGCTTTTTCTGCGGACGGATAATAAAGAAATAGAAGAACACGATTATGAGTACCAGTGGGATAAAAGTCATGGCAAGTGATGCAGGTGAACTCTGCTCAGCTGCCAAAACTGAAATAATTGCTGACAAATTCATCAAAAGACCTCCAAATCTAATAATACTATATTAGTATATCAGATATTTGCACAAACTTCAAGCCTTTTAACAAATAATTTTCATTTACAAGAAATTATTTCTTGTTCTTGATATACTCGTCGATAGCAGCGGCAGCCTTTTTGCCTGCACCCATAGCGAGAATAACAGTAGCAGCGCCTGTAACAGCGTCACCGCCTGCGTAAACGCCTTCCTTAGTTGTTGACTCGTTCTCGTCAACGATAAGGCAGCCGTGATCGTTTGTTTCAAGACCAGGAGTTGTACTTCTGATAAGTGGGTTAGGTGATGTACCGATAGACATGATAGCTGTATCAACGTCAAGAATGAAGTTTGAACCCTCGATAGGGATAGGACGTCTTCTGCCGCTTGCGTCAGGCTCGCCCAGCTCCATTTTGATGCATTCCATGCCGTTTACATGACCGTTCTCGTCGCCAACTATCTTAACAGGGTTGTTAAGAACGAGGAACTCGATGCCCTCTTCCTGAGCGTGATGAACCTCTTCCTTTCTTGCAGGAAGCTCGTCCATTGAACGTCTGTATACGATATAAACGTGCTCAGCGCCAAGTCTCATTGCAGAACGAGCAGCGTCCATAGCAACGTTACCGCCACCTACTACAGCTACATTCTTAGACTTCATGATAGGAGTCTCATAATCGTCCTTGTATGCCTTCATAAGGTTGATTCTTGTAAGGTACTCGTTAGCAGAGTAAACGCCTACAAGACCTTCGCCCTCGATACCCATGAATCTTGGAAGACCTGCGCCTGAACCTACAAATACAGCTTCATAGCCCATGCCCATAAGCTCGTCGATAGAAAGAACTCTGCCGATAACCATGTTTGTCATGATATGTACGCCCATGTTTGTCAGATTGTCTATCTCGTGCTGAACGATAGCCTTTGGAAGTCTGAACTCAGGGATACCATACATAAGAACGCCGCCTGCTGTATGGAATGCCTCATAGATAGTTACATCGTAACCAAGCTTAGCAAGGTCGCCTGCAACTGTAAGGCTTGAAGGACCGCCGCCTACAACAGCTACCTTGTGACCGTTTGGTTCAGCCTTTTCTACGGCAACTGCCTTGTCCATCATATAGTCTGCACAGAATCTCTCAAGTCTGCCTATACCAACAGGCTCACCCTTGATACCTCTTACACACTTGCCCTCGCACTGATGCTCCTGTGGACATACACGTCCGCAAACAGCCGGCAGAGCGTTTGTTGTTTTGATGATAGCATAAGCTTCTTCAAACTTGCCCTCTGCTACCTTTGCGATAAACTCAGGGATCCTAACGCTTACAGGACATCCTGTCATACAAGGCTTGTGCTTACAGTTAAGACATCTCTGAGCTTCTTCTATAGCCTGCTCAGGGGTGTAACCCAAAGTAACTTCCTTGAAGTTTCTAGCTCTTACCTTTGGCTCCTGCTCTGCGATAGGAGTCTTTGTCAAACTCATATTAGCCATTATCTTACACCTCCAGTAAGTCTGCACAAGTGAGCCTTTTCCTGCTCCTTATAAGTTGAGTTTCTTCTCATAAGCTCGTCGAAATCTACCTTCTGACCGTCAAAGTCAGGACCGTCAACGCAAGCATACTTGATCTTGCCGTCAACAGTTACACGACATCCGCCACACATTCCTGTGCCGTCGATCATGATAGGGTTGAGTGAAACGAGTGTCTTGATGTCATAAGGCTTTGTTACCTTGCAAACGAACTTCATCATTGGAACTGGTCCGATAGCGATGACCTCGTCAAACTTTGCACCACCGTCAATAAGCTCCTGAAGCTTGTTTGTAACAAATCCGTGATAGCCGTATGAACCGTCGTCTGTACAGATGTGAAGATGTGAAGATGCCTTGCCCATTTCGTCCTCGAGGATAACGATATCCTTGCTTCTGAAGCCTGCGATAAGATCAACTTCAACGCCCATGCTATGGAGCTTCTTAGCCTGTGGGTAAGCGATAGCACAACCAACGCCTCCGCCTACTACTGCAACTCTCTTGATACCCTCGTCATACTCTGTGGCAACGCCGAGAGGACCAACAACGTCATGGATATAGTCGCCCTCATTAAGTCTTGCAAGCTCAGTTGTAGATGCACCTACTACCTGGAAAATAATTGTGATCGTGCCCTTTTCTCTGTCATAGTCAGCGATAGTGAGCGGAACACGCTCGCCCTTCTCATCAACTCTGTAGATGATGAACTGACCAGCCTCAGCCTTAGCGGCAATGTAAGGTGCGTCGATCTCCATAAGAACAACAGCGTCGTTGAGCTGTCTTCTTGTTACGATTTTGTACACTAAAATCCCTCCCTGAATAATTAGCAAAATAATATTGTTTTAGGCAAATAATACAAAAACATTTTCTATTATCGCCTTACAGCATATAACATTATACTATATTTAAAAAGAAATTTCAATAGTTTTTTGTTTACTTCCATAAATTTTATAATAATATATCACAATTTGTTTACATTTAACATACCATAATTTATATATCGCATATCATTTTACAGATGTATCAAGTTTATCAAAAGCAATTTCGATACACTCCTGCTCCTGAACACCTCTATCACTGCCGCCAAACAAGCTTGCATAGCCGTAGACCGCCGCTCCTGCGTAGTTATAACTAACTACAGCGTCATTTATCTGCCTGCCGATAATGCCGATATTTTCAGAAAATTCACTCTCGCTGTCTATCTTATATACTCCCAGACCTGCCACCAGCGTAACATCAGTTGTACAGATATCAGCCCACTGCTGTAGGGTATCCTCATAAGGCTTGACAGAATTTTCATAACCGAAGTATATCTGCGGACAGATATAGTCTATATACCCCTCCTCACTACACCACTTTTTCACATCAGCGTACATATACTCATAGTTATTTTCCATATTTCCCTGAGGCGAAACTCCCACGAGGATATCCTTATCCACCCCCTTGACCGCACTGTATATCTCCCCCACCATAAGGGAGATATTGTTCAGCCGCCATTTTGCTAGATCGTCAAACTCCGTCTGAGCCGCAAAGCACTGTGCGTCAAAGTCCTCAGCCGTTGTGGGATAAAAATAATCGTCGAAGTGCAAGCCGTCAATATCATAATTATCTGCAAGCTCCGCTGCGCCCTCTGCTATAAGCTGTCTTACCTCATCATAAGCAGGATCAAGCCACAAATGGCTGTCACCCTCAACGCTTTCAAGATAGCCGTTGTCCTCATCATACCATTTTTTCAGAAGAAAGCTATCGTCATAATTTTGAAAACATTCCTCATTCTCACACCTGAGAGGGTTTATCCATGCGTGAAAAGAAAACCCCTTATCATGTGCGGTCTGTATCATTATATCAAGCGGGTCGAAGTCACCCTGCTCACCTGCCATGCCTGTTATATATCTTGATGCAGGATAAAGTTCCGAATCATATATAGCGTCCCCAAAAGGTCTGACGTGGACATACAGCGTATTACAACCTATGCTCAAAGCATTTTCGCACGCCTGCGAAAAATTCACACGAAACTCCTCGGCACTTTTCCCGGTGAGCATATCAGCAAGGTCAATATAGGATATCCATATAGCTTTCTGCACAGTATAATTAAGCTTGTGTGACGTTTCCACATCAGTGTAGTTTTTCTCTCCGCACACAGGTATCACCGATGCTTTTTCCATAGTCACAAGCCTGTCCCTCTGAGAATTTACCTCACCTCCGCAGGAGCAAAGGGTCAAAAAACAAATAAGTAAAGTAAGAATTTTTTTCAAGAATATCAGTCCTCCGAATCAGTATCATTGAATTATACTATTCTTATTGGACAAATATTCTGCTTTTATACAGCCCCGACGTACCGACTTTTGCATTATCACAAAAAAAGAACGGACAAGACCTGCCCGTTCTTTGATAAACATATTTGCAGACTATGGAAGAAGTCTGTTGATATCTCTTGGGAACAGTGATGTTTCCCTGATGTTGTTCTTGTTAAGAAGCTTCATGAGAAGTCTTTCAAGACCGATACCAAGTCCACCGTGAGGTGGCAGACCATACTTGTGAGCCTCAAGATAGTTCTTGAAGTCAGCAGGGTCAAGTCCCTGAGCCTTCATCTTCTCTACCTGCTCGTTATAATCGTGTATTCTCTGACCGCCCGAAGTAATTTCAAGTCCTCTGAACAACAGATCGAACTTGTATGCTTCTCTTGGGTCTTCTCTGGAGTTCATTGCATAGAACGGAGGTTTCGATGATGGGAAGTGTGTAACAAAGATAAAGTCTGAATCGTACTTTTCCTTGGCATACTTGCCGAGGTTTACCTCGTCCTCAGGGTCAAGGTCGAACTTCTTGCCGCTTCCCTCGCCGCCTCTCAGCAGTTCGATAGCGTCAGCAAACTTAATAGACGGAACTTCCTTTATCTCAGGAACATCAGCCTCAAGTATCTTCAACTCGTTCTGATAGTTTTCCTTGATATACTCGAAAATGGACTTGAGCATTGCAATCTCCATTTTCATAACGTCATACATACTGTCGATATAGCCCATTTCAAAGTCAAGACCGATATACTCGTTGATATGACGTGAAGTAGCGTGCTTTTCAGCTCTGTAAACAGGAGCTATCTCATAAACTCTGTCAAAGAATGCCACAGCCATTTGCTTGTAGAACTGCGGTGACTGGTTAAGGAACGCAGACTTGCCGAAGTAGTCAAGGCGGAAGATGTTAGCGCCGCCCTCTGCACCCTGAGCAACTATCTTTGGCGAGTGTATCTCAGTGAAGTTGTTTGCCTGCATGAACTTGTGCATACCCTGAACAAGACCCTCCTGGAGCTTGAATATAGCTCTCTCATAAGGGTTTCTCAGTGAAGCCGCACGGTTGTCAAGATTTACTTCTATTGTGCAGTTAAGTCTGCCCTGTGATATTTTTAAAGGAAGCTCAGCGGCGTTCGTTGAGATAAGCTTGATAGAATTAAGCTCTATTTCAAGACCGTTGAAGTCCTTAGGGTTTTCCTTAACAATACCCTTTACGTTTACAAAGAAGCCCTCTCTCAGACCCTCGATAGAATCCTTGCAGTTGTCGGCAGAGTAAACTGTCTGTATAACATCTCTTGAGGTTCTTACAACGATAAATGCAATGCTTCCCATGTTCTTTATTCTATGAACACAGCCTGAAAACTCAACTTCCTTGCCCATATTAGCCTTAGCGTCAGCAAGCATAAACTCTTTCTTGACGTCAGCTGTATCTATCATAAGCATTTTGCCGTCATTTTCAGGTACATACTTATCAGCGTTCTCATACTTTGTGAGCTTTGAAGTGTCGATAACGTTGTCCTTTACGTCCTCTTTCTTCTCTGCGTCAGAAGCAGCGCTTGCAGCGGCAGCTTTCAGCTTGCTTTCAAGAATTTCCTTGATTATCTTTGGTGTTGCAACGCCCTTGAGAGCCTTTGTACACTGACCCATGATAAAGCCGAATACCTTTGTTTCACCGTTCTTATACTGCTCTACCTGTGCGGCATTTGCGGCGAGTATCTCGTCAACGCCTGCCTCAACCTTTGCAGTATCTACAGTGATTATCATACCCTTGCTCTTTGCAATGTCCATAGGCTTGCCGCCCTCTTCTACCATTGCTCTGAACACGGTCTTAGCGTCGTTCTTTGATACCTTCTCTGTATCAGCCATTTCAACAAGCTCTGCAAACTCCTCAGGTGTGAAGCTGATATTGTTTATATCTATCTCGCCCAGATTTACTCTTCTCATAAACTCGCCGAGAATGAACACAGCCACGCTCTTAGGATTGTTATATCTCTTAAGTGCATTCTCAAAGAAATCTGAGATTATCTTTGTTTGGATAAGCGTCTTAGCGTCTATCTCAGAAATACCGTATTCCTCAGTGTATCTCTTGAATCTGCTGCTTGGCATTTCAGGCAGTTTAGCCCTTATCTCATCAAGCTGAGCGTCTGTAAGGTTTACCTGAAGAATATCAGGCTCTGGGAAATAACGATAATCGTTAGCGTTTTCCTTTGTACGCATTGAAGTTGTCTTATCTCTGTTTGCGTTGTAACGTCTTGTTTCCTGAACGACCTTTTTGCCAGCTTCAAGAAGAAGCGCCTGTCTTTTTTCCTCATACTTGATAGCTCTGCCCACAGACTTGATAGAGTTGATGTTCTTTATCTCCGCACGAGTGCCGAACTCAGTTGCGTCAGGTCTCATAAGAGAGATATTAACGTCGCATCTCAGTGAGCCCTGCTCCATTTTACAGTCGCAAACGCCTGCATACTGCAAAAGCAGAGATATCTGCTCAACGAAAGCCATAGCTTCTTCTGCTGACGCTATATCAGGCTCAGTAACTATCTCGATAAGCGGGATACCGCATCTGTTATAGTCAGCCATTGAGATTCCGTTGAAAGCGTCATGAACGAGCTTACCAGCGTCTTCCTCAAGGTGGATATGGTTTATTCTGATGTTCTTCTTCTGACCGTTCACCTCGATAGGCACATATCCAGGACCTACGATAGGTCTGTAAAGCTGTGATATCTGATATGCCTTTGGCAGGTCAGGATAGAAGTAGTTCTTTCTGTCGAATACTGAAAACTTGTTGATACCGCAGTTGAGCGCATATCCTGCCTTTACAGCATACTCTACAGCCTGCTGATTGATGATAGGCAGAGTACCAGGCATACCTGTACATACAGGGCAGCATCTTGTATTTGGCGCACCTCCGAACTCAGCGGAGCAGTTACAAAAGATCTTAGTTTTGGTAAGCAGCTCGGCGTGGATCTCAAGGCCGATGACCGTTCTCCATTTTTCCATTTGTCTTACCTCCCTTAAAGCTTTGGCGCAACAGGCTTGAAGCCCTTTTCGTATGCGTCGGCAGTCTTGATGATAGTTGCCTCGTCGAACTTTCTGCCTATAACAGACATACCGATAGGCATACCCTTGCTGTCATAGCCGCAAGGAGTTGATATTGCAGGCAGACCTGCGATATTTACTGTAACTGTGCATATATCAGCCTGATACATCTGAACAGGGTCGGAAGTCATCTCAGGGCTGTATGCAACAGCAGGAGTTGTCGGCGTAAGAATAACGTCGCACTTCTCGAATATATCGTTGTATTCTTTTCTTATAAGCTGTCTGAGAGCCATTGCCTTCCTGTAATAAGCGTCATAATATCCGCTTGACAGGCAGTAGTTTCCAAGAAGTATTCTTCTCTTTACTTCCTCGCCGAAGCCCTCTGAACGTGACTTGATTATAAGCTCCTCATAGCTGTCAGCTGTGAGCGTTCTGTGACCATACTTGATACCGTCATATCTTGACAGGTTAGATGCAGCCTCAGCACAGGCAAGAAGATAATAACAAGGAACAGCATACTTAAGCGACGGCATAGAACACTCGATAAGCTCAGCGCCCATTGCCTTATATTCCTCAGCAGCCTTTAAAACGGCAGCCTTTACCTCATCATTGATGCCCTCTGCATAGAACTCCTTAGGGAGTGCTATCTTCATGCCCTTCATTGACTCGCCTATCTTTGCGGTGAAGTCAGGCACTTCAAGCTTTGAGCTTGTGCCGTCATGGAAGTCATAGCCGCATATCTCGTTAAGGAGTATAGCACAGTCATGAGCGTCAAGACCGATAGAGCCTATCTGGTCAAGAGATGAAGCGAAAGCTACAAGACCAAATCTTGAAACTCTGCTGTATGTTGGCTTGATACCTGTTACGCCGCAGAAAGCAGCAGGCTGTCTGATAGATCCGCCTGTATCAGTACCAAGAGCAACAGGTGCAAGTCCCGCAGCAACTGCCGCAGCAGATCCGCCTGATGAGCCGCCAGGTACACGGTCAAGATCATAAGGATTCTTTGTCTTTGCAAAAGCGGAGGTCTGTGTAGAGCCTCCCATTGCGAACTCGTCCATGGAAGTCTTGCCGAGCATTACTATGTTCTCAGCGTCGAGCTTTTCCATAACGGTCGCATTATAAGGTGGAACAAAGTTTTCAAGCATTTTTGATGCACAGGTGGTCTTTACGCCCTCTGTACAAATATTGTCCTTTACTGCCACAGGTATTCCTGTGAGAGCCTTTGCTTCGCCCTTATCGATAACAGTCTGAGCCTTTTCAGCCTGTTCCAGAGCCTTTTCCTCTGTAACAGTGATAAAGCTCTTTACCTTATCGTCATATTTCTTTATTCTCTCAAAATATGTCTGTGCAAGCTCTTTAGCGGAAATTTCCTTACTGTCAAGAGCCTTACGCATATCACGGATTTTCATTGAAGAAACGTCCAAATTTCACACTACCTTCCTGTTAAATTTACTCTACGACCTTAGGCACTACAAAGCAGTTGTTTGTATTCACTGCATTTGAAAGGACCTTTGAAGTAGGCATAGATTCGATGACCTCGTCTTTTCTCAGATCGTTGAGGTAAACATCATGATTGTCCTTGAGATCGTCATAGGTAATGTCGATTTCCTTTACGGTATCCATAAGATCAATAATATCAGTCATCTGCTCGGCTGTGGCTGCAAGCTCTTTATCGGAATATTCCAGCTTGCTAAGCTCTGCCAGATACTTGACCATGTTCAAATCCATATATAATCCCTGACCTTTCTTAATATTAAGGCAACGCCTTAGGTGCAAAAATACACCAATTCAATTTAATATTATACTACATCTCATACTATTTTGCAAGCAAAAATCACATAAATTCCGATTTTTTTAATATTTGCTCACCAAACGCCCAAAAACAGCAAGACCCACAGAGAAATTCCCTGTGGATCTAAGCGTCATTACTTATTATTCTTTGTATATTTATCGAAAATATCAGTGAAATCAAATGTTGCGAAATAGTCAGCAGGAGTTTCGGCACGTCTTATCATATCGAATGAGCCGTCCTCATGGAGAAGTATCTCAGCTGAGCGGAGCTTTCCGTTGTAGTTGTAGCCCATCGAGAAGCCGTGTGCGCCTGTGTCGTGGATAACGATGATGTCGCCTGTGTCTATCTCAGGCAACATTCTGTCGATCGCAAACTTATCGTTGTTCTCGCAAAGACCACCAGTTACGTCATACTTGTGGTCGCATGGAGCGTTCTCCTTGCCGAGCACTGTGATGTGATGATATGAACCGTACATAGCAGGACGCATAAGGTTGCAGGCACAAGCGTCAAGACCAACATACTCCTTATAAGTATGCTTATGATGTGTGCAGGTAGCAACGAGATGACCGAACGGAGCGAGCATATATCTGCCAAGCTCTGTGAAGATAGCAACGTCACCAAGACCAGCAGGAACCATTATATCCTCAAATGCCTTGCGAACGCCCTCGCCGATAGCGAAGATATCGTTCTGTGGCTTATCAGGCTCATATGCTATGCCAACACCGCCTGAAAGGTTTACGAACTTGATGTCTGCACCCGTCTTTTCATGAAGCTCAACAGCAAGCTCAAAAAGTATTCTTGCAAGCTTTGGATAATAAGCGTTTGAAACAGTGTTTGAAGCAAGGAAAGCGTGAAGTCCGAAATGCTTTGCGCCTTTTTGCTGAAGTATCTTGAAGCCCTCAAAAAGCTGTTCTCTTGTGAAGCCGTACTTAGCCTCACCAGGGTTGTCCATTATCTGAGTTTCTATCTCGAAATGTCCGCCCGGATTGAAACGGCAGCAGATAGTTTCAGGAATACCGCAAAGGTCGTCAAGATAATCTATGTGAGTGAAATCGTCAAGGTTGATATAAGCGCCAAGCTCTCTTGCCTTGAGAAAATCCGCCTTTGGAGTTACGTTTGAAGAAAACATGATGTCGCTTCCGCTGAATCCGCAGCAGTCGCTCATCATAAGCTCAGTAAGAGAAGAACAGTCAACGCCGCAGCCCTCTTCCTTGAGTATTTTCAAAATGAATGGGTTAGGAGTAGCCTTTACAGCGAAATACTCTTTGAAGCCTTTGTTCCAGCTAAATGCCTTGTAAAGATCTCTGGCTCTCTGTCTGATACC
>OHDC01000228.1_pt1 | contig 44460 bp, 74 predicted proteins | sample 1566851 | NCBI WGS metagenome assembly OHDC01 (sample SAMEA3879590, study PRJEB24766) | human gut metagenome | biome: human-associated habitat; feature: feces | place: USA | collected 1985/1987 | reverse complement strand
CGGAACAAAAGCCGGTAAGAATCACGCCGCCGGAGTATCGGATACAAAAGGACAGAACCAGAAAGCCGGTCAGACAATCGGAAAGAGTGCCGACACCGGTGCAAAAAGCGGTTCCGGCGGGATGCACAAAACAGGTGCAAAAGCAGGTACAGAATACGCTAGTGGCGTAGGAAGTAAGACAGGAACCGCGAGAAGCAAAGGTAAATCGTTAGGAGATAACGCCAAAAGTGGAGCCAGTTCCGTAAGTGCATATAGTTCCGGTACAAATTTTGCACAAGGTTTTATCAATGGTATCGGTTCACTCGTAAGTGCAGCGTATTCTAAAGCCGAGTCTCTAGCTAAAAAGGCATGGGCCGGACTGAAAAAAGGACAAAAAGAGGGTTCACCGTCCAAGTTAACGACACAATCCGGTAAATATTTCGGACAGGGTTATACAAACGGTATTCAGTCCATGACAAAAGCCGCCGTACAGTCTGCGGCGCAGATGGGTGTACAGTCCGTACAATCCTTACGGGACGCGCAAAAAGAGGGTTCACCGTCCAAGTTAACGTATGACAGCGGTAAGAATTTTGTGAAAGGGTACATTAACGGGATTGTAAGCGAACAGACAGACCTTACGAACACTGTAAAAAATACAGTTAAGAGCGTCATAACTACACTGGCCGGATTAAGTAATTTTAATTTTTCCAGCGTGGCAAGTGAGGCAAGTTCTGTATTTTCTAAAGCGATGTCAGATAAAATTAATTATATGACTAGCAAAATGCAATATCTAAACGAACAAAAAACAGCTGGTTTAGAGAACCAGTTGTCTAAGTACGAAAGTAAGCAAAGCACTTACCAGAAAAAATATGATACCGCTAAGAGTAAGTACGACAAAGCAAAAACGAGCTATGACAAAGCGTCAAAAAACTACAACAAAGCAAAGAAAAGCTACGACAAAGCAAAGAAAAAGTCTGATAAGACGAAATATAAAAAGCAGATGGCGACGTACAAAAAGGAAATGGCAGCCGATAAGAAAACTATGGCTGCGCAAAATAAAAATATGTCCGCTGCAAAGAAACAGGTTGATAATTATAAACAGCTAGTCAAAGACCAGACTAATTTCAATAATGCTTATCAAACCGCTTCATCACAAATGCTTTCTGAATTTTCGAGTGCGATGAGCGAGTATCAGACGAAAGCTGAAGCCTTAATCAACGATACGATAAACGGTATTACCGACACCTATCAAGCTCGTTACGACGATTTGATAAGTAAGCAGGACAATCTGATCTCCAAGTTAAAGAGCGCAGGAGATTTATTTGAGATTTCGGGTGCAGGTATCATGACTATAAATGATATTAAGGCACAGACACAGAATATAAAAGACTACGCTCAAAAATTACAGACCATTAAAGGAAAAGTGTCATCAGAGTTATTTGACCAGATTGCGAGTTATGATATAGACGAAGGTGGGGCATTTATGGATCGGCTGCTATCTATGAGTGATGCGGATCTAAAAGCATATTCAGATGCGTTTGATGAAAAAATGCGCGTATCTGAAGAATTAGCCAAAAAGACATATCAGAAAGATTTTGAAAATGTCACAAAGGAATATAAAAATTCCTTGTCCGCAGCCTTTAAAGATTTGCCAAAACAACTCGAAGAAATGGGCATCGATGCAATGAAAGGGTTTACCACTGGCCTGACAAAGAATACAGATTATATGACAAAAGCCATAAAAACGATGGTTAGTGCTATGGTGGACGAGTTCAAGGATGAACTGGACATACATAGCCCGTCAAAGGTTACTGCGAAAATAGGAATATTTACTGCGCAGGGGTTTGGAAACGGATTACTTGACAGTATCAGTCAAGTGCAGGCAAAGGCAAAGAAATTTATCAATAGTGTGACTAGTCCGCTCACAGATATGGCCACTAATATTCCGAATGTACGAAGTGCGGTCAAAAGTAGTGCCAGAAATGGAATTGCAAATAGCAATCAGACGATTGTAAACAATTATAATCTTGTGCAGAACAACACAAGTCCAAAATCGCTTTCAGCACTTGAGACTTATAGAGCTAGACGGCAACAGGTAAGCATGGTTAAAGCTATGACACAGCCAGTGTAAAAGGGGGATAACGAATGTATGAGTTAATCGCACAAAATAAGTACGGGGAACAGTTAAAAATGACGAATAATCCCCGTTATGTTATTACGGATGTAGACGGTCTTTATCCCCCGGAAGGAACTATAAATACAACGCAGGTAGCGAATACGGATGGATCTGTATTTAATAGTTCTCGTATCAATGATCGTGTTATTACCATCACCATGGCGATAAATGCACCAGCTGAAGCAAACCGCATTTTGTTGTACCGCTATTTTAAAACGAAGTATCCGGTACGCCTGTATTATAAAAACGGTACGCGGGACGTATACATAGACGGCTACGTTTCAAAGTTTTCAGTGGAGTATTTTGAGAAGAAACAAACTGCACAGATTGAGATTACTTGTCCGATGGCGCTTTTCAGAGCTACAAAGGAAAGCAGTACGGAATTTTCGAATATAGAAAATATGTTTACTTTTCCGTTTGCAATCGAAGAGGCAGGGGTACCGTTTTCTTACATTGCGTTGGGAGAACAGAAAACTATTATAAATGGCGGAGACGTGGAAACTGGCGTGGTTATACGCCTAAATGCATTAGGTACGGTCAAGAATCCTAAAATCTACAATGTAGATACGATAGATCGCATGATATTGAATGTTACAATGCAGGCAGGAGATGAGATTACGATAAATACGAGAAAAAAAGAAAAGTCAATCACACTTCTACGTGATGGAGTAACGACTAATATCGTGGGAAGATTAGAAGCGGGTTCAACATGGTTTAACTTACTGCCTGGCGATAATGTATTTACATACGAGGCGGATGAACTTCCGGAAAATCTACAATGTACATTTATAATCAACAATCAGTTTGAGGGGGTGTGAGTATGGACATTTATGTGCTCGACTCTACTGCACAAATTCTTGATATGATAGATAACTTTAAAAGTATAATTTGGACAGTCCAGTATTTCAATGTCGGTGAATTTGAATTAATCGTACCGGTGACGGAGAAAAATATTGCACTATTGCAAAAAGATAGACTACTTTGCCGGGACAAAGATCGCAACGGAGATATATGGCGGAATGTTATGATAATCGAAAACGTCAAGACAGTTGCGGATTATGAAAATGGTGACAGCATGACTATATCTGGCCGGGGCTTGAAAAGTATTGTAGGCCGGAGAGTCGTGTGGCAGCAAACAAATCTGGCCGGTAATGTTGAGACAGGAATCCGGCAGGTACTCACAGAGAATATCATTGCACCGGCCGATGAGAAACGAAAGATTGATAACTTTATTCTTGATGAACCTGCCGGGATTACAGATACATTTGATACACAACTGCTGGGCGAAGATCTTGACGAGTGGATAATGTCTACTTGTCAGACATATGGTCTTGGCTGGGACGTGTATATTAAAGACGGGAAATTTGTTTTTATACTTTATAAAGGATGCGACCGGTCATACGGGCAAAAAGACAATTTGCCCGTTGTATTTTCAGATGAATTTGATAATCTCTTAGCCTCCACCTACACTTATGAACGGGCAGAATTTAAAAATGCAGCATTAGTGGCAGGCGAGGGCGAAGGAGTAAATCAACGCACAACGACAGTGGGCGATTCTGGCGGATTAGAACGTTATGAAGCATACATTGACGGTTCAAGTGTATCGAGCAACGGGACAATCATCACAGAAGAACAATATTATAAGATGCTACAAGATTATGCGAAAGATGAGCTGAGTACAACATCATTTACAGAATCGTTTGAAGGAAATGTAATTCCCGACGGAAACTATAACTTGAACGAAGATTATTTTTTAGGTGACGTGGTACAGGTAATTAATGAATATGGTATAAGTGCAGCTCCTCGCATTGTCGAAATAATTGAGAGCGAGGATGAAAACGGAAAATCAACCGTACCGACGTTTAGTACATGGGAGGTGTAAAGATGGCAATCACATATGGATTTTTTAACGCAATAAAACAATCAGACGGAACGTATGACCGCATGTATAATGCAGACCAAATGAGTACATATTTTGAAGGATTGATAAGTGACGGGATATACGAAAGCGTAGATGATGGTATGCAGGTGTTAGCTGCTTCGGATATGCAAGTGCAGGTTGGAGCGGGCAGGGCTGTTATCGGTTCAAGGTGGCTTAAAAATACAGCAGCGTATCCGATCATACTTAACCGTGCACATGTAACTTTAAATCGTTATACCGCTATCATAATCAGGCTGGATTTATCGGCGCGTACAATTGAAATCACAACGAAAGATGGAGATAATGCGACAACTCCAGCGAAACCAGTGATGGAAAACACCGAAATGATAAAAGAAATGTGTTTGGCGTATGTTTATGTGGGCAGAGGGGTGACTGCTATCACACAGGCGAATATAGAAGATACCCGGGCGGATAATAGCGTGTGCGGCTGGGTAACAGGTATTGTGCAACAGGTCGATACAAGTAAATTGTTCTTGCAGTGGCAGACGGCATATGAAGAATTTTATAAACAGATGCAAAACTGGCAGGAAGAACAAAAGACAAAGTTCGATGTATGGTTAAGTGCATTAACAGGAGAATTAAAGGTAAATACATACGTTCAGAAATTTCACAAGGTCATTGATATAGAAGAGCCGAGCGGTGAATTTACACTTGACATGGCGAATTATACCCATGCCGCTGACGATGTGATTCTTGTAAATGTTAATGGTATTTCGTTAGTCGAAGATGAGGACTATTCGTTAGATACGTCAGGTGAACAGGCAGAGATTTTAACGAATTATGAATTGGAGGCTGGAAATACGTTAGAGATCACAGTTTTAAAATCAAAAATCGGACAGTCTTAATATTTAAGAGCAGCTACTAAGCTGCTCTTAAATGCGCATGGATGTTATTTACTGAATAGTGATATGTTCAACAGTAGCAGCAGGAATAGTGACACTTTTTCCCAATGTTGATTCATAGGTATACAGACCAGTTGATGTTCCGTAAAAACGAATCTCATCATCTTCAAGGATACGAGAACTTAGTATGGATGAATCGTATTCAATTAACATTACTTTATTATAATCATCGCTAGTAGCAACACGCAGATACACGGTGTCACTGTAAGAGCTTTCTGATACCTGTATTACTTTGCCCTCAAATGTGATTTTATTTCCTACATAGTCATCTGGAGTACGGGCTAACTGACTATAAGTGATCTGAGGATTCCAGTTTTCTTTCTTGTAAGATTCCTTTTTCGTTTTTTTCTTTGCTGCTGTTGTAGCTTCGGTGACCTCTGTAGTAACTTCCTTATAATCATCTTCTGTCGTTAACTCATCGTAGCTATTATCACTATCTTCTGAATATTCTAGCGAATTTATGATATTTGTTAGATTGGAAGAGTAGTCGTGCTTGTTATCATCACGTGTACTCATCATAACATTATACAGTTTTTTGTTATAAAAAAACACATACATGGCAATATTTCTGGACTCGCCACTTGTAGTATTAGTTCCAGTGACATATTCACACGGATATTTAAAGGAACTTACAATTTTATTACTTGTTATAGTTGTGGTATCGGATATTCCGGAGTTAAATTCATCAAAATTTGATTCTATTTCTTCTTGTGACATACCTGTAAGATAATCAGCATCTGTTATATCAATCATGAGCATTGCCGGGACAGTATCGTGCTTTTTATCATTTTGCCCCTCTGGATAAAAATAATATGTATTATCCGAATCATCATTTTCTTCAGGCTCACCCCACACTGTCGGAATTTCGAACGTAACGCCTTCGTATGTGTAAGGAGTAGCAGCGTTAGCAGTGCTCGTATCTCTGGTGGTAGAATTATTTGTAGAATCAGTATTGCTACATGCATACAAATTCAATGTCAACATTGCAATAATTAGTAGACTTAAAATTTTTTTCATAAGTTTCTCCTTCTCCTTTTGGTTGATAAGTTTTTAAATAGTTATGAATATAATTATACAACAAAACGCAAATCTGGTACATAGGTATTATGCTTTAAAATGAAATAGGAATACTTATCTATAAATTATACCACAGCATCTGCTTTTGAGGGGTAAAAAAGGGGCAGAATATGAAGCTCATTGATTCTGTTTGAATAAAATCACAGTGCAATAAGTCTGTATTTAAGCCATTTTTAAGCTATATGTAATTTTTTTGCAAAATCAGAAAAAAGATGAACCTGCTGAAATCAGAAAAAAAGAGAATCAGGAGGCAGAAATTGAAAAACAGAAAATATTAATCGAGTATATTGCAATGATGGCAGATGTGGAACTGCCAGAAGCAGAAAATCAGGAAGAAGAAAGCTATGAGTAAGAAGTATAAGATAGTTAAAAATTGGTACACAAGTGGCATATTTGATGAGGATATAGTAAAAAAAAGATGGTTAGAGATGCAGTAGAAAAGGGCTGGATTACAAAAGAAGAATATGCAGAGATTACAGGTGAAAAATATTTTGACGGTGATTCGGAATGAGCCTGCTCGAAATAATATCAAAATTATGCGAAGTAACGGAAATCTTATCTGAAATCGTAAAAAAACAGCAAATAGTTATTGAACAGTCAAAGATTGAAGAGACAATCAAGCGAGAATTACAGCAGAATATAAAAGAAGCAGATGAGAAAACGAATACTCTGGAGTATGGAATGAGAAAATACTGTGATGTTGATGATATTGAAGCAACAGAGAAAAAATTATAGCACTAAGTGATAGCATCCGTTAGGAATGTGACCGCAGGCACTATGATGAGATATATAAAAATATTTGAAAATAATCATAAAATAATAGTGAACAGAAATGCTTTTAAAAACTCATTTGTAGTGAAGATGATGCCATAATAATTTCATAGCACTAACTAACACTATCCTAATGGATAGTGTAAGTTAGTGCTATGAAAAAATAAAGTTATGAAAAGCCGGGAAATCCCCGGCTTTTCGTATATTTACAGAAAAACAATGTTAATATTTTTATGATGATCTACTTGAATTTCTTTGATGATAGACCGCCAGACACGCCGCTTTTCAGGAGCGGTAAAAGAAGAGTAGATATTTTCAAAATCTAATTTTAAAAATTCCTCAAGAGAAGAAAGGTCTTTTACTGGTTTTTGTTCTTCTTTTTGAAGCTCTTCAATCTGATGCTCAAAATCTGCCTTATCTGTTCGGAACTCTTCAAGTGTGATTAGTTCGTTCAAATAAAGTTCCTTTAGCTTTGATAATTTAGTTTGTAGTTTATGGATCCTGGCTTTATTCTGGACGACTGGAGCAGTCTCTAATTTGTAATCACAAATATACTGCTCTAATTCTGGCCGGACTCTTTTTAGTAGTTCTTTTTCTATGCTGCTTTCAAAAAAGACTTTATTATTTACACAGCGATGCAGGCGGTTAGCGTGACAGCGGTAGACAGAATAAAAATGATCTACTTCTTCACCAGATTTACGAACATAATGATTATGATTTGATGCAGCACTCATTACATAGCCGCAATCAACACAGCGGATCAGGCCGCTAAAGATATAATCATGTCTGTTTTTGCAGGTCTTGATGTTTAATTTAAGAAGACGTTGCACATCATAAAAAAGTTCCTTCGTGATGATTGGCTCACAATAATTTTCATTATCACGAAAAATTCCGATGTATTTTTTATTCTGTAGCATACGCTTTAAGCTGCTACGGCTGCGAACAATACCAAAAGCATCCTGCATATATCGCAAAGTTTCGCCCATACTCCCATGTGCCTGATAGTGTTTAAAGATTGAAACAACAATGGGAGCATCTTCATTCGGAACCAGATGCTTATCAACGATAGAATAACCAATAGGAGTTCTGCCAGAAATAGCCTCACTATGAGATACTTTGTCTTTAAATACACCCTTGATTCGCTCAGAAGCGTTTTGTGCTTCCAGTTCTGCAAAAGCCATAGAAGTATTGACGAACGTTCGCCCTTGTGCGGTACTGGTATCAAAGAAAGGCTGCCGGATTGCAGTCCAGGAAACATTGTGCTTATCAAGGACTTCCTGTGTGTTTAGATAGTGCCGGAGACTTCGGAACCAGCGGTCAAGCCTGGTAAAGATAATTAGATCAATGAGATTAGCACGAACATCCGAAAGGAGTTTCTGGAAGTCCTCTCGTTTTGTTTTCTGGCCGGAGATACCTCCGTCAATGTATTCACCAGCCAGGATCATATTTTCATGTGCCTTAATATAGGTTTCACATGAATTGAGCTGATCGCGGATAGAATCCCCGTCTTCTGCCTGCTGTTCAGTGGACACACGGACATAAATTGCGACCCTTAAGATAGTTTTATCATTATTTAGTTTTCTTTTCATTTCTTTTTCTCCCTAAATGGGTATAAAAATACACCCCTCATAGTTTCAAAAAGAAAAGAAGTGTGATATAATCTAAATGCGACTTTGGATTATATCGTTCTTTTCATTTCGGAATGAGCAAATAGTCTAATGGAATTCCGTCCGGTGCCAGCCGGGCGGTTTTTCAGTTTATTAGTTAAATCCCATTTTTTGCATAAGTGCTTCCTGGAGAACCTGCGAAAAATTAATATTCTGCTTCATAGCAGCATCATTAAGCCAGGAAGGAATAGTAAGATTCTTACGGACGGACTTTGTAAAGTGTGCTTTTGCGTATTCTTCAACATCTACAGTAACGATATTTACAAAAGCTTCATCCGAAGTCACTTCCAGTTCATCCATAACTTTTTGTATATCAATATCTTGAAGACTGGATGCTGGAGGAACACTTACTCCTTCCAGATTAGCAGAATATAAATATCCGGCCAGGCAATCAACCGCCATAGAAAGAGCATCTTCCAGGTTATCGCCGCAGGTAGCGGTATTTAGATCAGGAAAGATAACGGAGTATGCGGTATCCTCCTTGATAAAACAAGCTGGATAAGCAGATAACATAATAATACCTCCTTATGATTGGTGAACAGGTGGGGCTATTTAAGCCCCGCCTGTTTTAAAATGGAGTTTTCGGTTCCCTTCGGTAAGTCCTTACAATGAAAAGGGATTGTAACCTTACCAGGTTTTGATGGATGTATGTAGTGCCGATGGGAACCAGCCTGCGACAGGAACACCCAGCCATCAGCAAGGATGATTTTCTCCATTTCTCTTGGTTTCTTTGGCATAAGCCTTTACCTCCTTGCAATATTATAATAACATATAATACGCATAAAGTCAATACGCATAAAAAGAAACAAGAGATAAAATTAACTCATTTTCTTATAATACACTTTCCCATTTTGAAAGTTCACAGAGCAGGTCTTGTCACCATCTTCTGAACTCCAATAATATCCGGTAATGTGTTGTCCATGAGATTTCATATCAATAAATTTTTCACCAGAGCAGCCAATAATATTGACAACCCTTTTATAAGACATTCCATTCTTAATTTTCTTATATTCTGCGGAACTAACACCGGATAAGTCTTTTTCTTCACTGTACGTTCCGAAGCTAACACGTTTGCCGTTTACATACCTACGAAACTCCATTTCATAAGACTGGGAATCAGGATTCCAGACATCTTTACAGACAGAACGGAAAGAATAGCTTTTTCGACCTATCTTAAATGAAAATGAGATTTTCTTCAATGTAAAATCATCGTATGAATAATCCGAATGATTATTCTCTAAGAAATTACGCAATGGAGTAGGATTTACTGGAAAAAAATAAATTCTTTTCTCGCATCCAGCAGGGACTTTTTGTACACTTGCTTTATAATTTACTGTTCCAAATCCATCTAAAGTAACTTTTATATTTGCAGGAGTATAAAGTGGTTTAGAAGATGCATTATGAAACTCTAGATCAACCCTGTAATTAGTAGTTGTGCAATCATCATTTAAAATGTCGGCCGGGGTATTCATAATATAAAGACTGCCTTTACAGGTCTTTCCCTTATACTTCCCGATAATACTAACATCCCCAAGTCTATTTGCTTTCACTTTACCGCTTTTGTTTACGCTTGCTATGCCAGATCTTCTTAAAGACCATTTCACTTTACTTCGTTTTACCCCGTTTGTTGGAATTTTTAATGATTTGCCCTTCTGAATAAAAATAGTGCGATTAAAGAAACGCTTAGAAGCCGCATTGGTGTGTAGCGGTGTGCTGCATAAGATAGTTACAAGGACTAAAAGATAACAAATTAGATTCTTAATAGATTTTTTCATAAAATTTACCCCAATAAAATAAAAAATTTAATTAATGTATTATTTTGCTTTTTGCAGTAGAAAACTAAATTTTACAATTCCCTCCGGAAAGGAGGTGTAAAATGAAAGTTTTACTATGGGAAATGCGTACAAAGAAAAATTGTACATTGATGCAGTTGGCGAAGAAAACCGGAATCGGTAAGAGTACGCTCAACAACATCGAAAACGAGAAAACGTCCCCAAATCTGTTTCAGTTAGAAACGATTGCAATCGCTTTGGATTGCCGCATATCAGACCTTTACGAGTCAGAACATAAATAATAGCATATCACAAAAAGATATGTATTTGTTTAGTCCGTACAATATTTCCATGATTGTGGAAATCGACCTCGATAATTCCATGATTGTGGAAATGTATGGTATAATGTTGACATCACAAAAGGGATGATAAGGGGGGCATACATATGAAAGAAGTTGATTACAAAAAGCTTATCATTGAACTGGTAGAGAAAATGAAAAGCAAGAGAAATCTAAAACGGATATACAGGCTTGCTTCCCATCTTTACAACCATGAGGCTGACAGCTAAATGCTGTCAGCTTTTTTTATTCCTCTTTTTTATCATTTCGCAAATCGTAAAAATACTTCACCAGGCGGCTAACGGCTTCAATATCTTCATCGGAAGCATAGAGCAATGTCTTAATCATATTTCGTCTATCTTCGTTTTCGTCAACCAGAATAGCATCAACTCTTGCAAGAAAATCCTCATCAGAATCTACAAACATTTCTCCAGATCCGGTAGTCAACCATCCATAGTCTACATTGAATTCTCGACAAATGGATTTTATAACCTGCTCTGTAATATTACGTCTTCCACTCTCTAAAAGAGAAATAGAACTTCCTTTCATACCTATTCGTTCAGCAAAGGCATCTTGAGACAAATCTAAAGAGTTCCTTACTTCCTTAATTCTTTCTCCCTGTGTCATTGGTTTACTTATGGTGTGTGTAAACATTTCACCGATACCAGTAGTCAACCAAGTATAGTCTACATTAAATTTTAAACAAATCGCTTTAATAAAAATGTCTTTAATATCAATTCTACTATTTTCTATATTTGCGATAGTATCCCTCGAAACGCCTATTGCGTTTCCGAATGCGGTCTGTGTTAGTTGCAAAGTTTGTCGAACTTCCTTAATACGTTTTTCGATAACTGTCATTGCTTATGTTCCTTTTCACTGGTAGCAGCAATATTAATGATTCGCTGAAAAGCTGCAATATCTTCATCACTAGCATCTAATAAAGCTTTGAAAAGATTCTTTCGAGCATCATCTTCCCCAAGCATTATTGCATCAATTCTGGCAAGAAAATCTTCATCAGAATCCACGAACATTTCCCCTTCACCAGTGGTTAGCCAAGCATAATCTACATTAAATTCTCGACAAATAGCCTTTGTCATTTGTTCTGTAACATTATTTACTCCATTTTCGATACGACTAACAGTTTGCTTTGTTACTCCAAGTCTTGCACCGAATTTTTCAAGAGTAAGACCTAAAGATTTTCTTACTTCTTTAACTCGTTCTCCCTGCGTCATTGTTTTGTTCACCTCCTCTCTGTTAATAGTAGCGTATCACGAAAAAAAGAAAAAATCAGTGACATCCTCCCCCACCTGTAGAGGTTGGGGCTTCCCATCCTCGGCAAGTTTGGTTCTCGTTCGATAGCACTACCGTGCTAAGCATATGCGAGCTATCCCCGTGTGTCCCACGGTTGTGTTATGTTTTTTAAGGTCATGATGCAATTATCAGCCGCATTCCCTCATTTCTGATATTTACCGCCGCATTTACATCTCTGTCATGATGGGTCCCACACTGTGGACAATCCCACTCTCTTAACGCAAGATTTTTCGTTTTTGCATTTTTGTAACCACAAACAGAACAGGTCTGGCTGCTTGCAAAAAATCTATCCACCTTCACAAGTTTCTTACCCTGCTCCTCCAGTTTGTATCTCAAAAATGTTGTGAACATTCCCCAGCCGTTATCCGAAACAGATTTCCCAAAATTTAGTGACCGCGACATTGCTTTCATATCCAGATCTTCTATACATACGCAATCATAGGCATTGGTTATCTGTCTTGACTGCTTATGCAGAAAGTCTTTTCGTTGATTGGAAACCTTTTCGTGAAGTTTTGCCACCTTAAGCCTCTGCTTATTGCGATTGTTTGAACCTTTCTGCATTCTGGAAAGCTTACGTTGTTCTCTCGCTAATTTTTTCTCTACATTCCTGTAATACCCCGGATAGGCAGGTTCTTTACCATTGCTGTCACGATATAATTCATGCATGGAAAAATCTAAACCTAAAAACTTTTGCAGCTCCTTTTCCTGTACTTGATCTTCATACTCAAAAAGAATACTTGCATAGTATTTTCCGCTTGGTGTCTGACTTACTGTTACAGATTTCAGTCTGTATTCATCTGGAATAATCCTGTGCTGTTTTAACCATATTTGTCCAATCTTAGGTAATCTCAAATATCCATTAGACAGAGTTATGTTCCCATTGATGCAGACCGTGGAATAGCTGTTTTTATTCCGCTTTTTTGATTTGAACCGTGGAAAACCTGTTTTCGGCTGTTTGAAAAAGTTCTGAAATGCCGTATCAAGATGCCTGAGCGCTTGTTGTAATGCGATGCTATCTACTTCCTTTAAAAATCCGTATTCTTCTGTTTTCTTCATTGCAGCCATTTCTTTTGCACAAATGGTATATGTTACGTTTGTCTTGTTCTCCTCATACTGCCGGATTTTTCTATCAAGCCAATGATTGTATACCATTCTCACACAGCCAAAAGTCTTAGCAAACAAAATCTTCTGTTCATCATTGGGATAGATTCTGAATTTATATGCTCTGTTTGCCACCATGCCACTTCCTTTTCCGCGAAAAACCGCCTGCGATACTTGACTACAAGCACACAATGCTAGTATAGTAAGAATACTAAATGTACATTATTATCTCAATTTTTTATTATTCGACTAAAGATACTATACTATAATTAGGATGCTCTATCAAGTAGGTAACAGACGCAATTCATCTCCCACCTTAGAGGTCGGAGTCTTCTTGCTGTAAGAGAATAAAAAAAGTTTCGTAAAGTGACAAAAAAGTATTGACAAAGTTCCTATAAGTGATTATCATGTAACTATACGAAACAAAAAACCATACAGAATATAGAAAGGAGCTAACACAATGACAAGAAAAGAAAGAAAGACAGCCATTGAAAACATGGCAGAAGATTTCATGAATCTTGGAAACAAAGGAAAAACAATGGTGGTGTTAATGCAGACAGCATATAACGAAGGGAAAACAGCAGGCAAACGAGAAGAACGTGCCAAGTGGGAACGTAAGCCAGCATAGGAGGAAGAAATGCAAACAATATTAATAAGTATTTTAACAGCCGCAATTACAACGAAAATAATAGCCACCTATTATTTTAAGAAAATAGATGGCTATGTAGAAAAAATGTGCGAAATGACTCTAAAAAGCAATGAGAAAACAGTAGCTATTATTTTACACAAACTTCAAGAAAACTTTGAACTAGAGGACTGACGATTGAAAAGGAGAGAAAATTGTAGAAAAAAAGACATATTACTGATATTAGTTTCACTTATCTTGTGTAGCGTATTCAAAGCAACAGGAAAAATAATTGGAGACTTTGAGTATTCACAAACCTTTATGCTTCTTTATCTGTGTCTTGAAAACGTTTTAGAAAAGGAGTGAGAACGATAATAAAAAGAAAACAAATAGAGGCGGAGGAAGTTTTAGCTTTGATCGAAAAGGTGATCGAAGCACAACACAAAGGAAAATATGTTTCTTTTTATCTTAATAACGAAGAAATAAGTGTATTTGCAGAACCGAAAAAATATTTCAAAGGCGAAGAACGATTGCGTGATGTGTCTTTTCACATAATTTTCCGTTCGGGAAGTAGAGAGGGATATAACGAATGCATGGAATATCTTGAAGAATTAATCAAAGAGGAGGAAGAAAAGTGTTCAAAAAAACAATTAAAATTTTTCCTGCACCGCATGTAGAAGTGAGACTACATGTGTCAAAAGAAATGGTGAAAGACTTCAAAGCGTGTTGTGACACAGGCGGTTTAGGACAGCTTTGTACAGAATGTAGCTGGTTTAATGTAAAGATTGGTGCGGCAACGGTTTGCTGTATTAAAGGTCTAAGAAAAGAAATAAGAAGACAGATTGAGAAAAATGGAAAAGAGGAAGGAGAAAATAATGTTTAAATTAGGAAAAGTATTACAAGAGAAAAGCGAGGAATGGAATAAGGTACTTAAGTTCTTAAAGGAGAAGAAAGAAGCATGTTGAATGTCCCATTTGATGTTAATTTTGAAAAACAGCTTATTAAAAAAGAAGCGGAAGAATGTTGGGAAAATCTCATGGAATATGCATCCAGGAGAAACCTTGAACCGAACTTTGTACACAGAGAATTTCGGGAGAATCTAAACAGATTAGCAAGAGAAGAATTTTAAAAAAATATTCATAAGCTAAGAAAGACAACCAGGAGGGATTAATTGGTGGCATATACAGCACAGAAAAGTCAGGCAGATTTTGTCGTTTGCACAGATAAAACAGGAAAAGAAGTATTAAAGACGAGCAGATCAACAGTATTGATCCCAAAAATTCGTTGGAATGGTGTGGGAATCAAATGGTTAGAAGAGAAGGTGAAAGAATGACTGTGGATGATGATTGGAGATTATCTGGAGAAATATTTCGGATGATATATGGAGGAGAAGAAAATAATGATTAAAGCAGATACAAGGACAATGAGTGTAGAACTTAAAGAAACGGTTCTGGATCAGTTATTAGAGTTTTCTATGATTGTACAGAGCCTGAAAGAAAGCTTACCAGAGGAAGCAAAAGAAGAACTGCGACCTATATTCGAGATTTCTATAACGGAAGATAGCGAAGAACAAGCGGTCGAGAAAATTGGAAAGAGGTTATATGAAAAGATATGCAAAAGGCAGTGATAGATTTAATAGCTTCAAGAATGGTGGAAGGACAGAATATACCCATACTATTTGTCCAAAATAAAAGGATAAGAACACTCCCGGAGCATCCGGGAGACTCTAATGCAGGCGGCAGGGATGCCAGGCGGTCACAACCCCGTAGTAATGCAGAGTGGAGTAACCAGGAGACAAAGAAAAGAAGTGTGATGCAACTATTAACAAAGGAAAGAAGAAAGTAGGAGGAACGATGTTTAGTGCGATAATTGTAAATGATAGCAAGAAGGTGCAGCAGCGTTGGAAATATCAAAGAAATCGGAAATGGAAATGCAGACATTCGTTAACCTTGGAATAGCTGTAAGAGATATGATTGATACGATGTACAGGGATAACAAAAAAGGTAGAAAGCTTGCATTAAAATTATTTACAGAAGGATTTAATAAAACAATGGGCGAATCAACAATTTTGAAAATAAGAGAAGAAGGGAGACATTTAAATGAGTAAAGAAAATATAAAAAGGCTGCATGAAACGATTGCATCGATTATAGCGGAGCGGGAAAACGTGAAAGTTACTGTCGAGATAAACAAAAAAGAAGAATCGGCAGCGTAATGCAAGATAAAAAGAAAGAAAGCAAAGTAAAGATCATCAGATGGACAAACATGGAATTAGAGTGCTTTTATGGAGATTATGTGGAAGCGGTAGCTTATGCCAGAAAAAAAGCAGCGGAAACCGGACAGGATTACATAATAACATAACAAAGGAGAACATCCGAATGCAGCGGATGTTCTCCAGTGTCAAAATATAATTTACGAAAAAAGTTCATTTTCATAATATCAAATCTGACACGAAAAAACAAGCTATAAAATCCGTGAAGGTTCTGATTTTTTTAAGACTTTTAGAGCTTTTACCGTCCTCGTAATAGATAATAACAAGTCGTTGAAATAAATATAACAGGTAAAGGTAAAGAGATGAAGAAGTGTCAGATAAAGAGGGATAAGAGAAAAAAGAATAGGGGAATGCATCTGTTAGAATATGACTATGAGTCTGCTTACAATAAATCTTTAGAGGATATGGAAGAATGGATGACACAACAGTTATTCAAACGCACAAAGACGAACTATGCTCTAAAGACTATTAAAGCAGGGGAACAGTTAGAAGTAGAAATCTATCCTCTTTTTGACAAGAAAGAAGATATCCCAAAAGAAGGAAGGATAAAGAAGGACAATCGCCAGGCACAGGGAAGATTGAACGATAAGAACGCAAGGAAAAGAGTAGAACGTCTTATCAATGCCAATTTTGACGACAATGACCTCTGGTGTACTTTTACATATGACGATGCACACCTTCCTGCCGATGGAGACATAGATGCAGCCTTAAAGAACGTAAAGAAGTTTATCAGAAGGTTAAATTACAAAAGGAAGAAGTTTAACCTGCCTAATTGTAAATACATCTATGTCACTGAATATAATCCTACAGCAAAAATCAGATGGCACCACCACATTATTATGGATGGACTACTTGACCGGGACGCGGTAGAAAAGACATGGAACTACGGAAAACGTAGTCAGATCAGAAGGCTGGAAAAGGATGAGAATGGACTTTCTGGCATGGCGAACTATATCGTAAAGGAAAAAGACCGGATTCGTTCGGAGAAGCGGTGGAACTCATCACAGGGATTAAAGCAGCCAGAAACAAAAATAGTAAGGAATAAACGGCCGCAGGCAAAGAGTGGAAATTATAGAAAGATAGAACACTATGTCAATAAGATGGTCCAAAACGAGAACATGATTAAGGAACAGATGAAAGCGTGGTATCCAGACTATGATTTTACAACAGCAAAGGTCTGTTATAACGATTTCAATACACGCTTTTACATATATACGAGATTGCGAAAACAAAAGAATTAAGGAGGATTATAGAAACATGGCAAGGATTAGTAAAGAGGAAAGACTTAGACAAGAAGGTATGGCGCAGGCGTATAGAATCGCACAGACAAGAGGAATCGACGGTTTAAAAAAAGAGATTGAAATACGCAAACTTACAGGAATTCCTGTAGGAATAAGTCCATCGGCATTAGAAGAGAGCGTTAGAAGAATCAAAGAAAATACGATTGATACAGTAAATATCTTAACAGCCATGACATTACATGATGAATTTGGCTTCGGTGCATCCAGGATAGAACGCTTTCGTAAGAGATTTGATTTTAAGACAGAATGTCTGATGGAAAATTACGTTACTTGGTTAGAGATGATAAATACGTTAAAAGAAGAAACGGGAGTTACTTTCGAAATCCGTAAGAATGAGGCAGACGTTGCAGATACGCAGGCGTATCGCCAGAAGCGTCACTATAACCGTGATGAAAAGAGAGCAGCCAAAAAACTTGAAAAACAAAGAAATAAGAAAAGAGCATAAAAGGAAGGAAATATTATGAGAACAATAGCTATTATGTCACCAAAAGGCGGGATTGCAAAAACAACAAGTGCGGATACAATTGCGTATATCTTAGGAGAAGAGAAAGGGAAAAAAGTCCTTTTAATTGATGCGGACCCTCAAGGGGATACTTCCAAGGTATATCAGAGATATGATCCAGAAGGCGAAGGACTTTCTGGTCTTTTAGAAAGACACAGATATGTCGGAGGAGGGTTCGATACAAGCTATTTTATCGAGCAGACAGATTATCAGAATATCGACATTATAACAGCAAACGGATATTTAATGCAGACAGATATGAGATTGCGTTTGGAGAGAGAAAAAACGCAGATTGAACGCTTAAGAGAGACGTTAAAGGAAGTAGACAAACAATATGACTACTGTATATGTGATTGTGGACGTTTACTTGACATAGTGGTTATCAATGTATTGATTGCAGCAGAAATGGTGATTGCCCCTGTGAAACTTGGAGGGTTTGAGAACGAAGCAATCTATAATTTACAAGAGCAGCTTGATGATCTGTGTGAATTAAATGAGAAATTGCACATTAAAGGCATTATTACGATGCGACAGAAGAATAAAACAACATTGGAGTTTGAACAGTGGATGAAAGAACAGTCTGGATTTAAAATGTTTAAAACACCGGTTCGACGTTCGATTGTAGTAGAAAAAGCGTCTATGGCAATGAAGCCACTTCCGGCATTTTCAAAAAATAGTGTAGCAGTAAAAGATTACAGAGCAATTGTGGAAGAACTACTAGGGGAGTGAAAAAATGATCCAGGAAGAAAAGAAAGTCTCCTCAATGGAAAAACTGAATAAAGATTTAGACATTAAGGTAGGGGCAGTTTACTACATGGATGAATCAAGAATACGTGGAGAAAGGATAGACCCCAAAAGAGTAGTTGTAAAAGAGATTTACCCACACATGATTATCGTAGAAGATGAAAATGGATTCCGCTCAGGAATAACATTAGCATCTGCAGCAGTAGACTTAAGAAAGACAAAATATAAGACTCTAGATAAAGCTTTAGAAGGAGGGAGATAAGCGTGGCAACAGGATTTTCAGTGCTAGATGCCTTGAACGAAAACAGTAAGAGAGGAATAGACGCAACACCCAAGGCGAGATTTCGCACAAAAGATATATCTATTCATAAAATATATTCCAACGCCAGGAACTTCTATCCACAAGAAGGAATAGAAGAAAAAGCAGGAGAGATATTAACCGTAGGATTAATTGAAAACCTGGCCGTTATGTACGCACCATCGGAAGAGGGAGAATACAAACTAATCTCTGGAGAAAGACGATGGAGAGCATTAAAACTACTGGTAGAACGAGGGTATACAGAATATGAGCTTGTAACTTGCCAGGTTAGAAATCCTGCAAATTCTCACGAAGAAAAGATAGAGTTGATTATTGCAAACAGTAGCAGGGATAAGAGTGTTGCAACGCTGCTCAGAGAAGAAAGTGAGCTCAAAGAAGAATTAAGATACATGAAAGAAAATGGGATGAAGATTCATGGTCGTGATTTAAGCGAAGGAAAGCTTAGAGATGTTATTGCATCGATGTTGCATGTTTCTGGAACAAAAATCGCACAGATGGAAACGATTAATAACAATCTTATCCCGGAACTTAAAGAAGAAATAGAAAAAGATAATATAAAATTCTCAACAGCTTATGAACTTTCTGGAATGGATGAAGAAAAACAAAAAGAAGCGTTACAGAAATTAAAGGATTCGGGCAATTTGTCCTATAAAGAAATTAAAGAGATGAAAAATGAAGGTTCAGAAAAAGTGTCAGAGTATGACACCGAAGACGAACCGGACATACCAGTTGAAGAATTTACATCTCAATTGCCTGATGTAGAAGAATACGAGACGCCACATCCAGAAGGGATTACATCTTTATGCTATAGCTGTAAAAGATATATTGAGTGCAACGTCAGAACATCTACCTGCACCTCTTGTGACCAGTATATAAATAAAACCGAAGCGTATAAGTCGCAGGAGGAGCGGTATTCAGAGGAACAGGACAAAATAGACCGAGAGACAAAGAAAAAACTTCAAGAGATTGACGATGAGAAGAAGATGGAAATTCTTCCGAGTGATAGGAAACGAATAGAAATAGAAAAAGCACAGGAAGGTCTTCTAGGTTATGTATGTGGAGAGCTGTGTAGTAAGACCCAGGCAGATTCCTGTGAGAAGGTTTGCGAAAATTGTAAACTCATGAATTATGTAGAGCAGCTAAAAGAATCGTATGAGAGAGACTACAGAAAATAAGCTGGACAACCTCTAAGGTTTTACATATTACACGTAACTTGTTAAAGGCTTCATGAAGAAGCTATATGCCATTGATTCCTCCGGATTCGTCCGGAGGAGAAGGGAGAAGAAATTGAAAAGACGAAAGAAACATAAAGCGAGTATTCTTCAAGAAAAAGGTAGCCCTTGCTACTTGTGCATGAAGATGAGACCACACTATGAGTGGAAACGAGCGGTTCACGAACATCACATTTTCGGCGGTTCAAATAGAGATAAATCAGAAGCAGAAGGATTAAAAGTCTATCTCTGCTTAGAACACCACATCAGCGGCAAGGAAGCGGTACATAACAATGCAGAAATGATGAAGCTTCTTCGCCAGGATGGACAGAGAGCTTTCGAAAAGACACACACCAGAGAGGAATTCATGAGAATATTCGGGAAAAACTATTTGGAGGAGACGAATGAAGAATGATGCAGATATTCCATTAGGGGATTATACGGACAACGTCCGAAAAATTATCGATAGACGAATAGATGATTTTGGAACAACATATTCACATATATCTTCGTTTTTGTGTGATCCTCGATTTACAGAGAAAGAGTTAGAAACAGCACTTCGAATTTTGAAAGAAAAAAATAAAGGCAAACATAAGCAAAAGGCAATAGAAGTAGAGCTGGAAGCCAGAAGGCAACTGGAGACGGAGACACCTCTGACAGAGAAATTAAAACAGGAATGGAGAGATATGCAGAAGGCTGCAAAAAGGAGGAAAAAACAGCGTGAACAGATGGATACCAGCAATAGAGAAACTGCCAGAAAAGGATGGATTATACATAGTGACATTTGACGGGGAATTAGCCGGACAGAAAGAACCATTCACAAGCGCCAACTATTTTGAAAACGGAAAGTGGGACAGCGATGGTGATTGTGTTCTTGCCTGGATGCCACTGCCGGAGCCGTACAGACCAGAAGACAAGGGTGGCAGGAAAAAACCAGCATGGGGAGACTGGGTGTTGGGAGATTTTATGAAGAACGCAGTTGAGAGACCAATTAAAGATACGTCTATTTGAGTAGGCAAATTGAGTGGACATAATAAAAACAAAAAGGATGGATGACAATGAGTGGAGCAAAAAAGAGGAAATACTTAAGGAAGGAAGAAGCAAAAAGACTGTTAGACACACTCGAATTAAATAATACCGTCAACATGGATTATTTGATAATGATGATGATAAAAACAGGGCTGCGTTTTTCGGAAGCTCTTGCGGTCACACCAGAGGATTTCGATTTCGAAGCGATGAAACTAACAGTAAATAAAGCGTGGGACTACAAGAATGGAAGCGACTTCGTGCCAACGAAAAATCAATGCATAAGGACGATATCTATAGATAAAAAACTTAGTATGCAGATGTCGGAACTAATAAAGAATATTTCACAAAACGTTCCTATATTCGTGCCGGGCGAGAAAGTTTGTAATTCGACATATATTAATTTTTTAGCACAGAAATGCAAACAGGCAGATATACCTGCTGTAGGGCTACATACATTCCGGAAGATATCAGCCCAGAGAATCCGTACATACTCCATGAGCCGTCTTGCGGAGGAGGCGGTATGATTATCGCATTTGCGAAAGCTATGGCAGAGCAGGGTATTGACTACGGCAAATGCCTGAAAGTTGTTGCACAGGACCTTGACTGGAAAGGCGTTTATATGACTTTTGTGCAGGTTTCCTTGTTGGGGATTGATGCCGTAGTAGTGCAAGGGGACAGTCTGGCAGAGCCATATAAACCAGGGTATCCGCCAGAACGGGTACTGGAAACACCAGTGAGAAAGGGGTTGATACTTTGAGCGAAGTACAAGATTGCCGGGAGGAAATTATTAATAAACTGGTGATATGGGCGATGCGGCACGGACTGGATGGAAGAGAGGCAAAATTCGATTTTTACATGATACTGAATGATGTAGAAATCACAAATCGCTGCACAGAAGTAGCCTTATTAGAAGAAGACCGTAATGAATATTTGATAAAAAATTTTTAGTAGCAAAGCAGGTAAAAGGATGTACCGAAAGGACGATCAAATACTATAAAGAATGCACAATAAAATTCTTAGATCGCATCGGAAAAGTAGTAGATGATATTACTGCGGATGATATTCGATACTATATGGCTTTGCGGCTTAGAAAAGATAAAGCCTCAAAAGCCACTACCGGAAACGAAATCAGATGCGTGAGTTCATTTTTTACATGGCTGCACACAGAGGAAATTATTCCAAGGAATCCTATGTTAAAGGTGGACAGAATTAAAAAGCAAAAGACAAAAAAAGAGGCACTTACAGAAATAGAAATTGAAAAGCTACGAATGGCAGCCACGGGAGAAAGAGATAAGCTACTAATTGAATTGTTGCTTTCAACGGGATGTCGAGTATCTGAAGTAGCTCAAATTCTTTTTAATCGATGACGAGATAGCAAGATTTTGCCGACTGGGTTGCTCGGTGGACTGCGATATTTTTCTGAAGGACTATGCAAAACAGTTAAGGAAGAAGGAAGGAGCAAAAAGAGTAAAATGAGCAAAGAAAGACCTGTAAAATTTGACTTATTAAGAATCAATAAAGGAATGAAGAAAATATGCACATGTAATCCTCCCCATTACGAGATCAGTGTTAAAAATAGAATTATTATGTGCAGAGATTGCGGAGCGGTCGTTGATCCATTTGAGGCAATACTATCAATAGCCGAATATCATGAGCAATTAAGAGAAGAAACGAATCGCTTAAAAGAAAAAGTAAAAGTTTATTCAGAAGAAGCAAATAAAGAGCTAAAAAGGATGCGCAAGAGCAGAGTATTCCGCGAGATGGAAGAAGCGTACAGAAACAATATGTTTCCAGAATGCCCGGAATGCGGAAAAAACTTCGACCCGTTAAAAATTACGTGTTGGACAAAAGCGGGATATGTAAAACAAGGAGAAATAGAAAATAATGAGAAAGATTAAGATAGATATTTCGTTAGAAGATTATACAGATAACGTCAGAAGAATCATTGAAAGAAGTTTACACGATTTAGAAGCAGAACCTCCGTATCTGACATCTTTTTTGTGCGATCCCTGCCTAACGGAAGAAGACTTAAAGACGGCGCTACATATCCTGGAAAAGGCAGGAACAGAATTAACAAAACAAAAATTAATTAAAGCGGAGCTTAAAACCAGAAGAGAAGTAGTAAGTACGACAGAATTTCCAGCAGACTTAAGACAGGAATGGGAAGATATGCGAGAAGCGGTAAAAAGGAGAAAACGAAATGGATAAATGGGTGCCAGTAACAGAAAAATTGCCAACAAAAGAAGGATTATACATAGTAACGATGGACGGGGGAATAGCTGGACAAAAAGAGCCGTTCACAAGCACTGGCTATTTTGAAAATGGGCAATGGGACGATGATGGAGACTGCGTTATCGCCTGGATGTCACTGCCTGAGCCGTATAAAGCTGGGGTCAATAGAAAATGTCCGACTTGGGGAAATCGGGTATTCGGCGATTTCATGAAGAACGCAAAAAAATAGGTTGATTCAGGATACACCTATTCAAATAGATGTATTGAAAGGGTGAGAGCGTGACAGGAATATGTCCAATTTTGTTTGAGGATAAACAGAAACAATACAACTTAACTGACGATGAGGTGAAAAAATTTTGCCAGCTGGGTTGTTCTGTAGACTGTGATATCTTCTTAAAAGAATATGCAAGGCGATTGGATAAAAAGAAGCGGATTAATGAGATAGAAAGCAAAGACGGGAGCGATGGAAATGAAAAGTGAAAAAGAAGCGAAAAGACTTTCTTTTGATGTTCACGGAGAGTTTATCACACAGCTTGCAAGAGAATGGTTCTACACAGGAGAAAAGAGTTATGAGAAAGTTATCGAGCTTCTAATGAATAGCATGAGCGGGACGGACACACCGGAGGGGCAAATCAGAAGATATGCAGAAGATATTCTGCTTGGACGAGCCGCCCTGAGGGGGAGCACGAGAGCGGGCACATATCATCTTGAAACGTACGAACCAGGAGAAGAAGAGCTGATGCCTAAAAGCATGAACATTTGGAAAGAAGTAGAAAAGCGCAAAGAAACAGAAAAGAAGCTGTCGAAGATGGTTGAACGATGGGATATCGTAATGGAATGTGTACCGGAAGGTATCAAACGAGAGATTCGAAAAGCACTCGGAGAAGAAACGGCAGAAGACCGACAGCAGGAAGCTCTCTCCAGTTATGTGAAGTGTATGACAGATGAAACGGAACATAAGACAGCAGATTACGGTTGGCTCGAACCAGACGGAACTTTTCATAATGTTAAATGGGGAGATCACGAAGGATGGGCTAACAATTATTTGCAAAAAAATCTGTCAGTAGAAGAATATCGTCATGTAATCTTTGGTGGAAAAGATGTAATGAGTGCCGGTGACTATCTTACAACAAAAGGCTGGGTATTATTACATAATCCGTCCATGGGTATCGCTTTTCCAACAAGGGATAGCACAAAAAGGTATACCAAGCCCCAAAAAGATTTTCTTTATGATTACTATATTGAACGCGATTGTCGTGATGAGGCGAATGCTATCTGGCAGGAAAACGAGTGAGAAGTGGCGAGAAAATAAGATTATTAAAATAACGAGGTGATTTATGAGTCACGAATATAGAATCTTATCCAATATGCTAATAAGAGAAGAAATAAGTCCGCAGGAATTTATAGAGCGTATAGACACGATTAAACAAGATACCCATATGAGTCTGGCGGATAAATTCATGAAAGGCGAAATAGGAGAGATAGAATTTGTGGAACGGTATAATAGACTGATTGCGAAAGAATCAGAAGAACATTACGAACCAATTTTAACACATGAACATATTTGAAGGGAGAAAAATGACAAGGGTAGAAACAACAAAACTCCTCGAACAACTACTTGTAAATCAATATTTTTCCGGGATGGGAAAACACTGGGCTAGCGAGGTGAGTGTAGATCCGTGGGGTACAAACGGGAAACGAGTTGATTTTATGCAGTTTTCGCCAGAAAACCAGATGTCTATATCCGGAATAGAAAAAGGCATATTTACCTGTTATGAGATAAAGAGCTGCAAGGAAGACGTTTACAGCGGGAACGGGCTGAACTTCCTAGGAGAGAAAAACTATATCGTAACAACAATGGAGTGCTACAAAGATATTTTACCGGATTTAAGAGGCAACAAGTTTCACAAGCATTTGCAAGAGTGTTTCCCAGAATCTTCTAATCATTTCGGCATAATGGTTGCGGTACCTAAATGGAGAGAAGCAGTGGATGAATTCGAAGATCCAACGCCTTTAAATAAAGAATTAGATCAATGGAAATTGTCTATTGTTTTGCCATGCCGGAATGGTCCAAGGTATAGATCAACAACAGAATTATTGTTTTGTATGTTGCGTAGCGGACGTCAGGAGGAGCGCAAAAATGAACACACGAAATCATGAACACTACACGGACAGAACGGCACACGATGCGATTAAGGAAGCAAATAGACTACGGGATACGATTAGCGAGATGAGAGCGGTCGCAAACAAAAGAGGCTTCAAGGTGTTCGGCAGGATTAAATTAAGAGATTTAGAAACGGGCGAAATTCACAGATAACAGGAAAGGGGCGATTTAGTTGAAAAAGTCAGTCTTGATTGAGTATTGTGACATGCAAGTGGAGATAAAAGAATTGAAGAGACTCATAAAGACAACAGAAGAGAAAATAATAAAGTTAGAGGAAAAAGAAAGAACGAGAGATGTAGTTTCCGGAGGCGCAGGAGGCACGCAACATTTTAAAGTTGAAGGCTTCCCGGTCCCGGAGTACGCAAAAGTAAAAAGGCTACTAATAAGCAGAAGAGAGCGACTAAAAATGAAAGAGGAAGAGCTTCTTGAAATTACCAATCAAGCAGAAAAATATATAGAATCTATCAAAAAAAGTGAGATTCGCATCATGTTCCGAATGCGTTATGTTGAAGGATTGACATGGAACCAGGTAGCTCATCAGATGAATGAAATGTTTTCGAGAACAAAAAGGACATATACAGAGGATGGCTGCCGAATGAAAGGAAACAGATTTTTCAAAGAGACAGAGGGGCACAAAGTGTCCCTCTAAAAATAGTTAACGGCATAATTCATCAAGGGTTACCTTAAGAACATCAGCTAATTTAATTGCAGTAGAAACCTTACATTCGCCTTTACGCTCTATGTCCTCAATGGTTCTTCTGGGAACATTACTAAGTTCAGATAATTCTCGAATGGAGAAATTATTTTTATTACGTATTTCTTTTAGTTTCATCAGCCCTACCTCCTGTTTTTGAGAAAAATAATAAAAAGAATGAGGAGCAGAATGAGAATAATCCAATCCGCGGCAAAAAAACGATGATATTTGCTATATGAATATATCAGCACACATATAGCAATAATGACAATGAAAAATTCTTTTATATATTTCATAATCTCTCACGATGTGATAAAATATAAATACCTCATAGACTGGACAAGGAAGAGAGGGGATTTCTCTCTTCCCCGATGGGTTTAGCGCTTTGTTTTGTCTATTATTGTGAGAACCAGACTAACAATGGTTAAACCCTTTATGAGGTTGTCTATAAATTTATCAAACATCTTTTACCCCCTTTCTTTTAATGTAATTATATTATACCACGTTTTAACGTGGAAATCAATAAAAATCCTAAAATAAATTAAAAAATGTTCGGTCACGTTCGCTTGAAGTATGCTAAATTGTAAAGTGAGATAAGAACAAAGCAATCGAGCTGTCAGAAATCCAATAGGATATTGCTCCAATGTTCATCTTTAAGTGAGATGTTTGCCTTAGGAAAAGCGCCTTGTATATGCAGGGCGCTTTTTCACATACAATTTTGTAATTTAACGACACAATGTACAGCGCCTACAAGTCCGTAGTTGTAGTTTATTTTTTATGTGACCTCCTTTCTGCAGGCAACAATCGGTTGTCTGATAAGGCGCTGACATACGTGTTTTAATTTTTTACCCGGAGGGGGTGGGTACATGAAAAAAATATCAATAAAAAATAAAAGGTACACGACTCGGCTCGCGCTAAATGATGGTACTAAGATTTTGATTCCAAAACCGTATATTTGGGGAACATTTGAAAAAGCACACGGTTGTTCTTTACGAAATGGTGTATGCATTGCCTTACAGTTTTTGAAAGTAAGACAGAAAAACGGAACAATTTGGAACCCGGAAGAAATTTATAACTGGGCAAAAAAGAATGTCCGTGGCTATACAGGCAGCAAACTGACGATTTACGGAACTATGAAAGTAATTAATAGTATTTGCCATTATCGGCACGCAACATGGCACCCGATCACTGGAAAAAATAATAGTGTTGTTGTTAAAAGGATTAAAGCAGCGATTAATGATAATTGTATTGTTTTATTTGAACAGCGCAATCCTATTCATACAGTAGCATTTGTGGGTTATGACAAAAAAGGCCGGCTAGTTGTTGTTGATAATGGACGTGTGGTTAAAAGTAACATAAGAAATCAGGTAAGAAACAAAGCCTTAAGGGGCAATGCAAAAACGGCAGAACAGACAAATTGGTTCAAGACAGCAGTAAAAGCCGCCGGTTATGTAACAGTAAGAAAGAAATAGCATCGCTGCTTATGTGAATTTTAGATATAACGGAGTTAACTTTTGATGAGGAGTGAAAAAGAATGTTTAAAAATTGTGTGTTCAAAGTGAGCGTAGATACAAGAAAATGGGTGAAAGCCGCAGGTGTTAGAGCGATACGCACAACAGCGCAGACCGCGCTTGCACTGATTCCGGCCGGAGTGACAATTGGAGCGGTTGACTGGAAAGTGGTTTTAAGTACATCCATATTAGCTGGAGCGGTATCACTACTGACCAGTGTTGCAGGCATTCCGGAGGTGAAAGCATGACAAATGAAGTGATTGTGGGCTTACTTTCGTTAAGCGGTACGCTGTGCGGAACATTTGCCGGTATACTGACAAGCACAAAATTATCAAATTACCGCATTGAACAGCTGGAAAAGAAAGTAGAAAAACATAATTCTGTTATAGAACGGACTGCTATTCTGGAACGGGATTTAAAAAGCGTCTGGCGCAATATTGATGAAATAAAAGACGACATACGGGAGGAGGTAAATCATGAGTAAAAAATACTATCCGGACATTAGCCATTATGAGCCAGTGCGGAACTGGAATGAAGTGAAAGAAAAATGTCCTTTTTTAATTTCAAAGGCAACAGAGGGAACGAATTATGTTGACAGCACACTTAAGAGTTTTATTAAAAACTGTGAAGACAGAAAGATTCCATATTGGCTGTATGCATACCTTGATAAAGGCAGTGAACTGGCACAGGCGAAGTTTTTAGTACGCACTTGCAAAAAGCTCGTAGGAAAATATTTTGTTGGATATGTTCTTGATGTGGAAGCAGGAAACGAAGCAGGAAACGTCCGGGATGCCTTGAAATATCTTGAAGGGTTAAAGTACAAAGTAATGCTCTACCACATGTATGCAGATTATGCCAGTTATAAAACCGTCGTAGCAGGGCGAGGTAAAAATACTGCCTGGTGGGAAGCACGTTATGGCAGAAATGATGGTGTATATAGTGCAAAATATCCGTGCCATAGAGGTGTAGAGTTGCATCAGTTTACGGATGCGGGCACATGTCCTGGCATAGGAAAAAGCTTAGATCTTAATCGAATTACCGGACAGGGAAAGAATGAAGAGTGGTTTATGACACCATCGGATATGAAGAGCAACACAGCTATCGCAAAGGAGGTAATAGCTGGTAAATGGAGCAACGGAATCGAAAGAAAGAGACGTCTGGAAGCTGCGGGTTATAACTATGCAGCGATTCAGAAGATTGTAAATAAACTTTTAGAATAGTTTGCAGGTGATTATGTGGCACAGAAAAGAAAACGAGGGAAACCACGTAAGTATGATGAATATGTGAAACCTTATCTGACACTAATTTCTGAATGGTGCAGGACCATGACGGAGCGCCAGATTGCTGAGAAGCTAGGTATTGCATACAGCACGTTTAATCAATACAAACTTGATTATTCGGAATTAAGGGAAGCAATTAAAAAAGGCCGGCAGAATCTTGTTGCAGAATTACGTTCATCTCTGATAAGGAGAGCGAACGGTTACGATTATGTTGAAACAAAACAAACGACAGAACAAATTAAACTATCAGAAGAAATGCGTGAAGCGTTAGCCGATGCAGGTTTTGGTAAAGAACAGATAGAAAACGTTCAGATAGTGAAGACAGAAGTAGCACATAAACACGCACATCCAGACGTAGCAGCTCTCAATCTGGCCCTTAAGAACTACGACAAGGAAAACTGGGCGAATGATCCGCAGATGTTAGATATTCGGAAGAAAGAGTTAGAACTAAGAGAAAGACAGATAGAAAACAGTGAGTGGTAAAGACAATGGGATACACATTGAATACATTTTATAAATCAAAAGCATGGGTCAACCTGATTCGTACGATTAGATTAGAACGAGTCAATAGTGATGGTGATGTGATATGTGAGGAGTGTGGGGAACCAATCACTAGAGCGTATGACTGTATTGGACACCATAAAATAGAGCTGACCGAGATAAACGTCAATGATGCTGAGATAAGTTTAAATCCTGATAATATCATGCTGGTACATCACAAATGCCACAACAGGATACATAAAAAGTTTTACTATGGTGAGGATGTAAGGCAAGTTTATCTTGTGTACGGTTCGCCGCTTGCAGGTAAGACAACATGGGTTAACGAGGTTAAGACCGAGGGTGATTTAATTATTGATATGGATTCGATATGGCAGGCCCTGAGCGGATGCGAACGATACACAAAACCGGCGGTATTAAATAGTTGCGTGTTCGGTGTTCGGGATTATCTGATTGAGTGCGTAAAGTATCGCAGAGGTAAATGGTATAATGCTTATGTAATCGGTGGGTATCCGCTCATAAGCGAACGTGAGAGATTGTGCAAAGAATTACGGGCGCGTGAGATATTTATTGATACGTCAAAAGAAGAATGTCTCAGACGGTTATCAGAATGTGATGATGGTCGGGACATCGGGCGATGGACGGGATTTATTCTCGACTGGTGGAAACGATATGCCCCCCGTATCGGCTGAAAAAACTTCATGAGAAGTACTGTCGGGAAGGGGGTATCTTTCACGAAAAAGGCAAAAATGAGATTTTCCGATTTGAAAAATTGGAAAATTTGAAAATAAGAAAGGAGGTAACCAGATGAGTGAAAAAGTATACGGTATTTGTGAGACAAATAAATGTAAAAGGGAAGTAGTGCCAAAAGGTGAGATAGAAAAAAAATTATTGATTGTTGAAATACCGTCTATTCAATCAGGTACAACTAAGTCAATTCAGTTACCCGACGGGTGGACTTTTGTGAACACTTCTCTTATTTCTAAAATGTTTGTTCGTAGTGACGATGCAGCCTATAACGAAAATTATCACACAATGGCAAATACAGATACACTAAACGTATTTATACACAATACGAATGAATTATCTGTATATTTCAAAACGACGGCTACTAATTATTTAAGTGTCAAATGTAGATTGATTTTACTAAAAAGGGACGGTATCCCGACTATAACGGTATCATAAAAAGAAGGTGTTAAAATCTCATGAAAAATACGATTGTTATTGACGCAACGAAAAATTGTATATGTGATTTAGTAAGTACCGTCGATAACGGAGAAAATCGTTTTTTTATTGAGATACGCGCCGATACTTCACTAAATCCGAGGCTTGAAATTGAAAGCGAACAGATACAGATAACCGGGAGTCCCTTTGTATGCGAGATTGGTACCGCCTATTATGTGGGAACCGGGAGCCTGCAATTTCGGATTGTGGACGACAATCACGCCGGGGACTATTTCCAGATAACGAAGATTGCGAAAGTTGACGGAAACTTATTTCTATCACAAAAAAGTAATTTTAATTACGAATTGATTCAAGTGATTGCAGAGAATAAAACGGGCGTACCGATTGCCACCGTCGTAAGTTTAGGAGTCGTTAAAGGCGGCGCAAACGTCGGTATAAAGTCAGACGGCACACTGTGGACCGAATCAATTACAAACTTAGAACTTGATGAGATATGCAAATGAGAGAGGTGGAAATATGGCTTATTTAGACAATAATGGTGTTACCTACTTGTGGAATAAAATCAAAGCACTTTTCAATAAAGGTATCACTAATTTATCAGTAAACGGAAGAACCATCACGTACACAAAGGGCGATGGAACGACCAACACTATTACTACACAGGATACAAACACGACTTACGGTAATTTTAAGGGAGCAACCGCAAGCGCAGACGGCGGGAGTGGTTTAGTTCCGGCACCGACAAAGGGAAATGAAGGTAAATACTTAAAAGCAGATGGAACTTGGGGAACACCAGCTAATACAACTTATTCGGATATGAAAGGTGCAACGACAACGGCGGCGGGTACTCATGGTCTGGCACCGGCACCAGCGGCAGGGGCCGCAAATAGATATTTGCGTTCTGATGGCACGTGGAGCGTGCCACCAGACAATAACACAACCTATAATGACGCTACTCAGTCCGCACACGGTCTTATGACCGCGGCAGATAAAAAGAAATTAGACGGTATTGCCACAAACGCGAACAACTATACACACCCTACGACAAGTGGTAACAAACACATCCCGGCGGGCGGTTCTTCCGGTCAAATCTTACGTTGGAGCGCAGATGGTACAACTATTTGGGGCGCGGATAACGATACCACTTACAGTGATTTTAAAGCCGCCGCAAGTGGTGACGCAATGGGTACTCATGGACTTGTACCGGCACCAGCGGCAGGACAAGAGACTATGGTGTTATTCGGGAGTGGCTATTGGGGTAGCTTACAAACGAGGGCTTACAATCCCTCTACGGATAAATGCGGCTTCTGGATTACGAGGGATGAAGGTGAGGCGGCCGTAGATTTATGTGGGTTTGTCTTTAGTGGGGCAACTAGTAGTGCGGCCGGTGTTATGAGTGCGACCGATAAAAGTAAGCTCGATGCGTTACCGACAAACGCCACCTTGTCGAGTACATACGCTAAGAAATCAGAAATCACAAATATGTATAAATATTGTGGTTCAGTAGCTTCTTCAGACAAATTACCAACAACCGGACAGAGAGTTGGTGATGTTTACAACATCGAAGCAGCCAGCAAATATGGCGGCGCAGGCATGAATGTTGCATGGAACGGTAGCGCTTGGGACCCATTAGGTGAAATTTTTACAATTACAGCTATCACAAATGCAGAAATTGACGCTATTTGCGTATAAGGTTAGGTGGAATCATGGGGTTTTTAAATAACAGCGGAGTAAATTATCTGTGGAATAAGGTAAAAGACTATGTAGATTCTCGCGCAATTGCAGGAAATATCAAACAGGTGCGGACTGTCAGTGCGAGTCAAAGCAGTAGCCTGAGTGTTAACACATTTGGAAATAACATCACTATTAATTTGAGCAGTTATGGTTTCGAAACAACACCTATTGTTGTACCGCAGGCACAAGGGTGGTTAGAACCAAGAGTGGTAAGCGTATCCGCTACTTCTCTCGTTGTGCAGTTCTATAATGCCGGAAATGCCGCGCATACCGGAGGTGCGAAATTCACATTAATAGAGGTGCTGTGATATGAGGGACAGACGACAAGAACTGATCAATTATTGTTGTAAATCGGATGAGGATAGAATCGTTTTGGTACCACTTATCGAGGAAGTCATTTTTCTCGAAAAGCGGTTAGAGGATTTAAAAAAGTTACCTTTCATCAAGATTAACCCTAAAAATCCGGCACAGCAGAAGAATACACCTGCACAGAAGCAATATAAAGAGTTATTGCAGCAGTATACAAATGTCATTAAGGTCCTGACAAGAGCAACTGGTCAGGATGAAGGAGATGAGGAGTCTCCGCTTCGAAAGTGGGTAAGAAAGCAGGGGACGATGGATAGCGATCAGAGCGGCAAGGGGTGAAAACTTTATGGATGTTCGCAATAAAACTATCTGGACACCTGACAACTCCTACTTGTTGGAATACCGGGCAAAAGCTGAAATAGGTGAGATTGTCATAGGGCAGGAATTATGGCAGGAGCTTGATAACTTAGCTGAAGATTTTCACAATGACAGATATTTTTATGATACCGATGCAGCTTGTCTGCGCATGGATTTCATGGAAAACTGCATCAGGCTGACAAAATCCCCTTTCTACAATAAACCGATGATTTTGATGCTCTGGCAGAAAGCGTGGATTGAAGCGCTTTACAGCTTTAAGATGTCGGAGACAGGGTTTGATCGATTCAAAAAGACAATTTTGCTTATTGCCCGTAAGAATACAAAGAGTGAAACCAGTTCCGCACTGGCTAATGCCGAATTTATCACCGGCAACGAAGGTGCAGACATTTGTTGCAGTTCGAACGATGAGGCACAGTGTGGCATTGTGTATGATGCAATAGACCTGATGCGGCAATTATATGACCCCAAAGACTTCGACACCAAGCGAAATCAACGTTTTATTTTAAATAAGGCAACGAATACGAAGATATTCAAGATGTCCGACAGGACGAAGAACAAAGAGGGTCGAAATATTGATTTTGCTATCGTGGATGAGACGCATGAGATGAAAGAAAATATCATCGGTAAATCAATCGAACAGTCGCAGTCATTAAAAGATAATCCGAAGTTTATCAATATTACTACGGAGGGATTTATTGTTGACGGATATCTCGACGATGAATTAAAAAAAGCCCGCCGAGTCATTGCAAAAGAGGATGACGGTGTGGCAGCAGAAAGACTCCTGCCATGGTTGTACACCCAAGATTCTGAACAGGAAGTCTGGGACGGCAACCGAAAGAACCGGCTGTGGGAAAAATCGAATCCTACGCTGGGAATAGTTAAGAAATGGGAGTACTTAGAAGAACAAGTAGATACCGCAAAAAGTTCGAAAGCGGACCGCATTTTCGTATTGTCAAAGGATTTTAATATCAAACAAAACGGCACAGAAGCATGGTTGAACTTAGAAGATTATTCCTACGAAGCGGCATATAACTTAGAAGAATTTGAGGGTGCTAAGTGTCTCGGAGCGGTTGACTTATCGGAGACCACGGACTTATCGGCGGCTAAAATTCTTCTCATGAGACCGGGAGACCCAGTTAAGTACATATATCAACATTATTTCATTCCGGAATCAAAATTAGAGGATTCAGATGATTGGAATGCCGGAGCAAGATATAAAGAGTGGGCGAAAGACGGGCTGCTCACAGTCACGGAAGGAAATGACATTGATCTGGCAGTTGTAGCCGATTGGTTTTATAGCCTGTATACCAACTACAATATCCGACTTTGGAAATGTGGATATGACCAGCGGTTTGCAAAAGATTGGCTTACCCGCATGGACTTCTACGGCTGGCAGAGAACCGGCGGGGACGATTCAGATTTAGTTATGATCTTGCAGAACGCACAGACGTTATCTAATGCGATGAAGCTCTGCGAAGCAGATTTTAAACATCAGTTAATTAATTATAACAATAATATTGTAGACAAATGGTGTCTGGGAAATGCAGGAATTAAAGTGGATGACCACGGACAATGTTTGTGTATTAAACAAGAAACTCCGAAGCGAATTGATGGAGCGGTATGTCTGATTATTTTATATGAAATGTACAGGCGCTACCGTACAGAATTTAAAGCTATGATTGAGAGGTGATAGTGTGGGATGGCTTGATAAATTAAAACGAAAATCACCAAAAAAGCAGAAATGGGCGCAGATGCTCAATGGTTATACACCTATCTTCTCCCAATTTGGTACGAATATTTACGCGTCTGATGTAGTTCAGCAGGCGGTCAAGTGTATTGTAGATGAAATGAAGAAACTCAACCCTACACATATCCGGTATAATAGAAATGACCCCGTGCCGGTAAGTGGCACGATACAAACGTTGTTAAATGACCCGAATCCGGTAATGACAACGAGTGAGTTTTTAGAAAAAATCACATGGTTGTTACTCTTAAATTATAACGCTTTTATTTTACCGACATATTACATTTATACGAATAAAGACGGGACGCAGGTAAGGGTATATGACGGTCTTTATCCTTTGAAACCTACTTTTGTAGAGTTTATTGAGGATGAATCAAACCGGTTATATGTGAAGATGCGATTCGAGAATAACTTTGAAACAACGATACCTTACAGTGATCTGATTCACATTAAATATAACTATTCTGTTAATGAGTATATGGGAGGAGATGTATCCGGTCAGCCGGATCATAAACCTGTATTAGACACTTTACAGTTGAATCAAACGCTCCTTGAAGGTGTTGCCAAAGCGATGAAAGCCTCTTATGCAGTTAACGGCGTTGTAAAATACAACACGATGCTTGATGATGGTAAAACAGAGGCGGCTATGCAGGAATTAGAAACAAAACTGAGAAATTCGGAGAGTGGCTTTTTGCCTCTTGATTTAAAATCTGAATTTACGCCGTTAGAGAGATCAACGCAGTTAGTTGATGAAGCCACCTTGAAGTTTATTGATGAAAAAATCTTAAGAAACTGGGGTGTGCCACTTTCAATTCTGACAGGAGATTATACAAAAGAACAATATGCTGCATTCTATCAGAAAACACTTGAACCGCTTATTATATCTATCTCGCAGGCGTTTACAAAGAAACTGTTCACAAGACGTGAAAGAGCGTTTGGCAACGAGATAAGGTTATATCCGAAAGACCTCATTTTCATGACGGTAGACCAGACACTTGAAATGGTGAATATGCTTAGCAATACCGGTTCAATTTATGAGAATGAAAAGAGGGTGGCATTTGGATTACAGCCACTGCCCGAATTGGAAGGTAAGAGGTACATGAGTTTGAATTGGGTTGACGTTGATATTGCAAATCAATACCAGATGAATAACAAGACAGGCAAAGGTTCCTCGAATGATGGCGGAGGTGAAAATAAAAATGAAGAATAAAGAGTTAGAACGGCGTTCCTACAATTTTGAAGTCCGGGCAGAAGAAACAGAAGCCGGAAATATCATCACCGGACGGCCGATTGTTTATAATAGTCGTACAGATTTAGGCTGGTTCGATGAAATTATAGAACCGGGAGCTTTAAATAATACGGATTTAACGGATGTTCGATTTTTAGTAAATCATGATACAAGTAAAATTCCGTTGGCACGCTCAAGGCGAAATACAGCAAACAGCACAATGCAGCTTACAACGGATAATGATGGCCTTGGAATCCGGGTAACACTGGATGCCGAAAATAATTCCGAAGCCAGAGCTTTGTATAGTGCTGTACAGCGTGGCGATATATCTGGTATGAGTTTCATGTTCGGAATCCGGGACGAGGAGTGGGAGAACTTAGATTCCGACCACCCAACCCGCCACATCAAAGATATTAGTACAGTCGTGGAAGTAAGTGCGGTAACATTTCCGGCTTATGAAAACACTGAGATAAATGCACGCTGCAAGGGGGCGTTGGACAATGCCCGGTCTGCGCTGGACAGTGCAAGACAGCACCGTGGTACGTCGGTGGACACTGACAATGAATTAGCACTATTGAAAGCAAAAACTGAAATCTTAGGAGGTTTTTAAGATGGGTAGAAAAGCAATTTTAGAGAAGCGCTTACTGCGTTTACAGACAAAAAAACAGAAATTGAAAGAAAGAGCATTAGCTTCACAGGATGCTGCAGAAGTAAGAAGCATTAACGAGCAGTTAGAAGACATTAATGCAGAGATTTCCGAAACAGAAGAAGAGATTGAAGTGATTGACAAAGGGGATGGCGAACCTTCACCAAGTGGTGACCCAGATGAACCTACAAATGAACCATCTAACCCGCAGCAGAGAGGACTTGTGCCACTTACAAATGAGCCTGTTGGTATGACTGCAGTTAGAGGCGCATACGGACAGCGTACTAATATGAGCGCACAGCCTGTTAACAATGATCCTTATGCAAGCGTCGAGTATCGTAATGCTTTTAAGGAATATGTACAGCGTGGCACACCGATTCCAACAGAATTGATTCAGAGAGCGGGCGGCGACCCTGGTCCAACCATCACATCTGAATTAGGTGCAATCATCCCGACTACCATCATGAATGAGTTTATCAAGAAAGTATCTAAGGTATACGGACAGCTGTATTCTAAAGTACGTAAACTTAATATTCAGGGTGGTGTAAAATTCCCGATCTCTGACCTGAAAGCTAATTTCAAGTGGATTACGGAGACGAAAACATCCGACAGACAGAAAGCCGGAGATGTTAATGAGTATGTTGAGTTCTCTTATAACATGGGCGAGATTCGTGTGTCACAGACATTACTTTCACAGGTTGTAACTCTTTCTCTGTTCGAGGATGAGATTGTAAGAATTATGACAGAGGCGTACGTTAAGGCGATGGATGAAGGTATCATGAATGGGTCCGGCACCGGTCAGATGCTTGGTATTCTCAAAGATACTCGCGTGACAAGCCAGGACGGTCATGTGATTGAATTTACAGCGGCCGAATTCTCCGATTGGGAAAAATGGAGAAAGAAATTATTTGCTATTATCCCACTTTCAAAACGTGGGCAGGGAGAGTTTGTTTTTACTGCCGGAACAGTTGAGAGCAATCTTTTGACTATGAAAGACGCAAACAATCGCCCGGTATTCCGTGAAGCGGCAAATTTAGACGTCGAGGAATCGGCTGTCACAGGCCGTTTTTACGGTCGTGAGGTAACGATGGTAGAGCCTGATATGGTAGCGGACTTTGATAGTGCATCAAGCGGAGACGTGGTAGGTGTTTACTGGATTCCTAATGACTACGCAATCAATACCAACATGACGTTTGGCATGAAACGTTATTTTGACGAGGAAAAGAACGAATGGGTGAACAAAGGTCTCACTATTGTAGATGGTAAGATTTTAGATCCATCGGGCGTTTACATCATTAAGAAAAAATAATTTCTGTAACAATTGTGCCGGCACAATAATGAACGAGAGGTGTAAGAATGGAAGTAATAAATACAACAGTAGAAGCATTAAAAGGTTTATGTGCAGCGATTAAGGGCGATGCCACTGCGGCGGATATCTCCGGAGCGACTATCCCGGAAGTTATCAATGAGATTACGGCGGCATACACTGCGAAACAGACAAAAGAGTAAAGGAGTGAACACGGGTGACAGATACAGAATTGTTGACAGAGGTTAAAAAAAGAATCGGAGTCACAGGCGATTATCAGGATGATACTTTAATGGGTCACATTCAGGATGTCAGGGATTTTATGTTAGATGCGGGTGTGTCCGAAAAGACATTGTCTTCCGGCCAGATAGTCGGTGCTGTCACCCGTGGTGTATCCGATCTGTGGGACTACGGAAGCGGTAACGGGGAGTTTTCCCCTTACTTCTTTCAAAGAGTCACACAGTTAGCCTATAAAGGCGGTGACGGCAATGAGCGACTATAGACCATCATCCCCGTTTGTTACGCCGATAATGTTAATTATTCCAGAGTATGCGACTGTTAAGGGTGTACGAAGAAAAGCGTATCCAGAAAGCGGTCCGGTAATCTGGTGCAGCTTTAAGACGTATGGAGGTACAGAACGTAATGAAAATGATGTCTATGCAATAGAAGACACAGCCAAGGTTGAGACATACTTTCGGCCAGACATAAAGGCAGATTGCCGCATAATGCTCGCGGAAAGCGGTGCAATGTATGACATCATAAATGAACCTGAAAATATCAATATGCGTAATCAGTATTGTGCATTTAAGGTACGCAGAGTCAAGGGTGGTGTGTAAATGGGGAAGAACTTGCTCAGGCTAGAAACGGGTGGCTTTGAGGAATACATAGCTAAGTTAGAGAAACTGGAAGCAGATATAAAACCGGTTGTGGATCAGGCGCTAAATAAAGCGGGTGTAAAAATCACAAACGATACACTAAATGCTGTAGCTGAGCCAAACTTACCACGTGGAGGTAAATATTCATCAGGCGAGACAAAAGAGAGTGTTGTTCACAGCCCGCAAGTGAAATGGACCGGCTCTATTGCAGAAATCGGAGTGGGTTTCGATTTTGATAAACCCGGTGCAGGCGGTTTCCTCATTACCGGTACACCCCGCATGGCTCCGGATAAAGCATTAAATAAGATTTATAAGAGTAAAAAATACATGAAAGACGTTCAACAGGAAATGATTGAAGTTTTTCAGAAAGAAATCATAGCAAGAATGGGAAGGTGATGAGATGGAAGATAATTTGATTGATATTTTAACCGAATTTGGATATCCGGTCTTGCGTCAGGGAAGTTTGACACCTGATGAAAAATATCCCGAACATTTTTTTACGTTTTGGAATAACGATGCGCCCGATCATTCTCACTATGATAATAGCGAGTACGGAACGGAATGGGATTTCGATGTGAATTTTTACAGTACAGACCCTGAGAAAACCTATTCCGTACTGGCACAAGCGAGAACAAAATTGAAAGAAAATAAGTGGATTATCCCCGGTCAGGGATATGATGTGGCAAGTGATGAGATCACACACACCGGCCGTGGGTTAAGAGCATATTATTTACAAATTCAGGAGGTATAACCTATGAAAATTTTTGAGTACAGAGGCGTTGAGGGTGCTGTATATGCACCTATCGTAACCGATGATGATACTACTTTTGAAACAGGAACTGTTAAATCCTTAGCCGGCGTTTCTGAAATCGCAAAGTCAACAGATTCCAGTAATGAAGCACATTACTACGATAATATTCCGGCAGTTGTCGTTGGCTCTACTGGTTCTGATGAAATCACAATTAACTCTTCTGCTATTCCTCTTGATGTGTTAGCGGAAATCACAGGCCAGTATTATGACGAAGCAACAGGCATGATGGTAGAACAGGAAAGGACAACAAAGTATTTTGCGTTTGGCTATCGTACAAAGACAACTGACGGAACAGAAATCCTTGTCTGGAGACTGAAAGGCACATTCAATATCCCGGATTCCGATCATGCAACAGAAGATGACGGAACAGACGCAAACGGTCAGGAAATCACTTATACAGGTATCTCTACAACACATAAGTTCACTAAGACAGGTAAGTCAGCAAAGGCAGTCAACGTAGATACGAGCCTTGACAAGGTTGATACTGCAGAATTCTTTAAGAAAGTCCAGACACCTGATAGCGTTACGACTAGAGCATAATTAATGAAAAACAGGGTAATAGATACTATTAATAAAGATTAATTAGATTAATTACTATTAATTAATTGGAATCAAAGACACTCTCGCCTGTTTTGCTGACTATGAAACAGGCGAGAGGCTGAAATTTGCAAAGGAGGTAGTCTTATATGAGATTAGAAATCAATGTATATGATGAAAATGATACAATCATCAAGACTTGCGAGGCACATACGATTGACTTAGAGTTCGGAACAATCCGTTCTCTTATGAAGCTCTTGAATGTAGATAATGTAAATGATACCGGGGAACTTTTAAATATTGTGTACGGCGCATGGGAACAGCTTGTTGAAGTATTAGGAAAATGTTTCCCTGATATGGAGGCGGATGACTGGGAGCATGTCAAATTAAAGGAATTGATTCCTGCAATCCTGAATATTTTAAAGGCTTCTTTTGCTGATATCTTATCAATTCCAAAAGACCCAAAAAACTAGATGGCGGGGTAGATGATACCCCGCTTTTTGAAATATTATTTAATATTAATTATCAGCTATGTAAAGAGTTCCCAGCTATGACTCCTTATGATGTAGAAAAGAAATCTTTTCACGATGTAATAAGATTATATAGCGACGTGCGTGCAATGCAGATAAGGGAAACAAAGCGAGAAAATGATAAAGGCAATGATAATAAAGTTATCCGTCGGCCTGCCGGGGATAGCTGGTTTTAGGTGGTGAGACGATGAGCACGAATGCGGATACAAGTACGACAAAACTGAAAATGGATATATCTGACCTTAAGCGGTCAATGACAGAAGCAAGGCGACAAATAAGGCTTGCGAATGCAGAGTTTAAAGCATCCAGTGCAGGCATGGACAACTGGGCGCAGTCCGCAGATGGATTGAGCGCCAAGATGGACCAGTTGCGGAACACCTTAAAAGCAGAAAAGTCTATCTTGTCCGACTTGAATAAACAGTACGATTTGACGGTACAGTCACAGGGTAAGAATTCAAAAGGCGCACAGGAGTTACTTATCAAGATCAAAAATCAGGAGGCAGCCATTAATAAGACAAAAGCGTCTCTTGAAAAATACGGACGCATGTTGTCACAACTTGACTCCGAGGCGGATCAGGCAGCTAATGGTGCAAATGAAATGCGGTCAGCTTATGAAGAACTGGATAGTACGATTTCCAAGCAGGAAAGTAGTCTGCAGGAGCTTAAAACACGCTACGCAAGTGTGGTATTAGAGCAGGGAAAGACCTCTGCGGAAGCACAACAGTTAGCCGGCGAGATTTCGCAGTTATCGAGCGAACTTGCCGAAAATAAAAATAAAATGTCAAACGCTGCAAATGCAGCAGATGACTTAGACAACAGCTTAGAACGAGCAGGAAATGAAGCGGAAGATAGTTCCGACGGCTTTACGGTTTTAAAAGGCGCATTGGCTGACCTTACGGCAGATGGTATCCGCAGTGCGATAAGTTCACTAAAAGATTTTGCAACCGAATCCGATCAGGCTTATAACAAGTTCCAGGCACAGACGGGCGCGAGTGCAAAACAGATGCAGGCGTTCAAAAAAGAAATGAATGAACTGTACGACAATAATTATGGTGAGAGCTTGCAGGACGTGGGCGACAAAATGGCATACGTCAAACAGGTAACTAAAGAGACGGATCCGTCAAAAATCAAAGAGCTGACCGAAAATGCTATAACATTAGAGGACACGTTCGGATCAGATTTCAATGAAACAATTCGTGGCGTAAGCAATTTAATGACACACTTCGGCATTGATTCTACTACAGCGTTTGATTTATTTGCGAAAGGTTCACAGGAAGGACTTGACTATACAGATGAATTAGGGGATAACATCTCCGAGTATGGCGGAAACTTTAAGCAGGCGGGATATTCTGCACAAGAATACTTTCAATTACTCGCGAATGGTACACAGAATGGGGCGTACAATCTCGATAAGGTTAACGACTCGATTAATGAAGTTAAAAATCGCCTTGGTGACGGTACAATAGGTAAAAATATTGGCATGTTCAGCAAAGATACCCAGACGGCTTTCAAAAACTGGGAAAGCGGAAAGGGTACGATGAAAGATGTCATTGAGTCTATTGTTGCCGATATCAATAACTGTACGAATGAGCAGGATGCCTTGAATATGGCTGCAACTGCTTTTGGCACGATGGGAGAAGATGCGAACCTCAAAGTTGTGAAATCACTCACATCGACCGGTAACACATTTAATGATGTTAAAGGTAAGATGGAGGAGATTAAAGATGTTCGCTATGATGATGTAGGGTCACAGTTTAGTGAAATCGGACGTGAATTACAAACAGGTCTCATTATACCATTAGCTCAGGAAGCTTTACCCGGGATAAAATCATTTGCGGATTATGCTATCCAGCATATGAATAGTCTTATTCCGGCTATCACGGGAGTAGGCACTGCGCTCGGCACTGTATTCATAGCGAGCAAGATAAGCGGATTTATTACGACATTATCGGGAATGGCTGCTGCAATGGGATTAGTTACTACTGCAACTACCGCAGCAACTGGAGCGGCGACAGGATTCAATCTTGCCATGCTGGCAAATCCTGTAACACTAGCTGTCGCTGGTGTTGCAGCACTTACAGCTGGAGTAGCCGCATATGTAGTTAAAACAAAATTATCAAGCAAAAAAATAGATGAAAATGCAGCCGCAACAGATAACCTCATCAGTAAGCAAAAAGAGCTTGCGAAATCCTTAAAGGAATCTGACAAAGCAAGACAGGACGGTGTAAAGAGTGCAGAAGCCGAGGGGGCGCAAGCAGATATTTATTACGACCGTTTGAATGATTTAATTGGGGTAGAGCATAAGAGTGCTGCACAGAAAGCACAGATAAAAGATTATGTGTCAAAGCTCAATGACCTTATGCCGGACTTAAATTTAAAGTATGACGAAGAAAAAGATAAGCTTAATCAGTCCACCGAGGCATTAAAAAACAATATTTCCACTCAAAAAGAACTGATTAAGGCGAAAGCCGCACAAGCAAACCTTACTACGATAGCACAAGACATTGTAAAAGTTGAGACACAACAAGGTGAACTGACAAAGCAGAACGCTAAGAACGAAAAAGCGTACACCGAAGCAAAGAAAAAGACCGCGGAAGCACAACAGGCGTGGGCCGATGCGGGTATGCACGTATACGGTAAAGAGTATGAAAACTATCTGAAGTTAGCGAAAGCGGAAAGAACAAAAAAAGAAGCTTATGAAAAGACAAATAGCGCACTTGAAAAGAACAAAAAGAAATTACAAGAGCTTAATAATGAGTACGACCGAACAGAAAAATACGCGGAAACGACCATAAACGCCGCCGAAACCGAGAAAGCACTTGACGCAATCACCGAAAAGATGAAAGCAAAAGGAAAGAAAATCCCGAAAGCCGTGTCTGACGGAATCAAAGAAGGTCAGTATGAAGTACCATCCACCGTTGAGGGTATGGAAAACCTTATTAAGTTTGACAATCTGGCAAAACAGGCGAAAGTTGACGGCGTGAAAATCCCGAAAAGCTTAGCCGAGGGAATTTCCAGCGGCGAAATTTCCGCGCAGGAGGCAGTGAACCGCCTTTCAAATATCGCGAAATTTGACAATTCACAGACGTTAGCCGCCGCAAAAGAAGCAGGTATAAAAATACCTAAATCGTTACGGGATGGAATCGCGAGCGGTAAAGTGTCCGTTGAACAGGCCACGAAACAGTTACAAAGTGCGTTAGATTTTAATTCTAGCGACGTTGTGACTAAGGCGAAAAATGCGGGTGTGGAAGTGCCTAAATCGTTAGCAAACGGAATCGCAAGCGGAAAAATCAGTGTGGATACCGCAACAAAGCAGTTACAAACCGCGATTGATTTTAAACAGACATTGACGCAAGCCGGTATCACTGGAAAGCAAATCCCACAATCACTCATGCAAGGGATTGCAACAGGAAAAACCAGCGTAGACCAAGCCGCGAAATTAATCAATGACGCGGTATCCTTTAAGGATGTAGCGGCAAAAGCTGGACAGGACGGAACAAATACAGTCAATAACCTTGTCAAACAGATTTTAGCCGGGAAAACGACCGCGGAAGAAGCGGGTAAAGCATTAGGAAAAGCCACCGTTGACGGACAAAAAGAAGGTTCTAAAGGTGCGAAAGCCGCCGGGCAGAAGCCAGGTAAAGACCACGCCACGGGCGCAAAGAGTACGACCGGCGCGAATAAAAAGGCAGGACAGGCAGACGGTAAAGCCGTAGTCACTGGACAGGCAAACGGAGCAAAGAGTGCGAAAGCGACCGGAACAA
>OHDC01000101.1_pt1 | contig 79807 bp, 55 predicted proteins | sample 1566851 | NCBI WGS metagenome assembly OHDC01 (sample SAMEA3879590, study PRJEB24766) | human gut metagenome | biome: human-associated habitat; feature: feces | place: USA | collected 1985/1987 | reverse complement strand
GCAGCTTACCCTCCGTACGTTCCACGTCGGTGGTGTGGCAAGCAACGTGGCCGCTGTCAAGGATGTCACATCGCGCTATGACGGTAAACTTGAGATCGACGAGTTGCGTACGGTTAAGAACAAAGACAATGTCGATGTCGTTGTGGGCCGTATGGCAGAGATGCGTATCGTGGAGCCCAAGTCCGGAATAGTGCTCACCACCGCCAACATCCCTTATGGTTCCAAGCTTTACTTCAAGGATGGAGACATGGTGAAGGTCGGCGACATGATCTGCGAGTGGGACCCCTTCAACGCCGTGATCGTATCGGAAGAGGGTGGTAAGGTCCGCTTTGAGAACATGGAGGAGGGTCTTACCTTCCGCACAGAGAGCGATGAGGGCACCAACATGAGTGAGAAGATCATCATAGAGTCGAAAGACCGTACGAAAGTGCCTGCCGCCGAGTTCTACGACAAAGCCGGCAATCTCATGCGTACGTATTCACTCCCTGTGGGCGCCCACCTTCTCATCAACGAGGGCGAGGAACTCACTCCGGGTGAGGTGTTCGTCAAGATTCCGCGTGCTGCCGGCAACGCCGGTGACATTACCGGTGGTCTGCCTCGTGTCACCGAGCTTTTTGAGGCCCGCAACCCGAGCAATCCCGCCATCGTCAGCGAAATCGACGGAGAAGTTCACTTCGGCCGCGTGAAACGCGGTAACCGTGAAATCTCGGTTATCTCCAAACTCGGCGAGGAGAAGAAATATCTCGTGCCCCTGTCGAAGCAGATTCTCGTTCAGGAAAACGACTACGTTCGTGCCGGCACTCCGCTTTCCGACGGTGCCATCACACCTACCGACATCCTCAACATCATGGGTCCGACTGCCGTGCAGGAGTACATCGTGAACGAGGTTCAGGACGTTTACCGCATGCAGGGCGTGAAGATCAACGACAAGCATTTCGAGGTAATCGTGCGCCAGATGATGCGCAAGGTGAACATCATCGATCCGGGCGACACCGCATTCCTCGAGCAGCAGGTTGTTGACAAACGCGACTTCATGGATGAGAACGACCGCATCTGGGGTAAGAAAGTGGTTGTCGACGCCGGCGACTCCGAGAACCTCAAGCCCGGCCAGATCATCACCGCACGCAAGCTGCGCGACGAGAACTCGGCTCTCAAACGCCGCGACCTCCGCACCGTTACCGTGCGCGACGCTCTGCCCGCCACATCCGAGCAGATTCTGCAGGGTATCACACGTGCCGCACTCCAGACTTCGTCGTTCATGTCTGCCGCATCGTTCCAGGAAACCACCAAAGTGCTCAACGAGGCTGCCATCAACGGCAAGACCGACACTCTGGAGGGCATGAAGGAGAACGTGATCTGCGGTCACCTGATTCCGGCCGGTACCGGTCTGCGTCAGTATGAGCGTCTGGTTGTCGGCTCGAAGGACGACATCGAAGGCGTGATCGCCACTGCAGAGGAGATTAGTCCCGATGCAGAAGTAGTTGACTGATAATATATCATAACATAACCAAAGGCGCCGCGTCGGTATCCGATGCGGCGCCTTGATTATTTGGCCGGATTATCATTTTGCCGTTTACAAAAAAATATTTACCTTTGCAGTGCTTGAAACTGAGGTGGTGGTTGCATCGTCCTTTAATGCAGCATCATGCCGGTTATCAGGTTTTCGGGGCGTAGCGCAGTCCGGTAGCGCACCTGGTTTGGGACCAGGTGGTCGCAGGTTCGAATCCTGTCACCCCGACAAAATGTAAAACGCTGAAATTTAGATGTTTAACGCTCTAATTTCAGCGTTTTTCATCTTATATAAGTGTTGTTTGTCTTAATATTTAGCTGTTTTTATTGGCGCTTTTGGGCATTTTATTGGCTAATTTGGGGAAATGTTTCACCTATGTTTCAGCAGTTGAAACATCTGGGGGCAGAATGTGAATTGTCGGATACATGGTGGCGTAGTGAATTGATTATCGTTCGGATTATGCGTAACTTTGAAGTGACTCCCCGTGTTCATTCCGCAAACAGCCATGAACCCCGGATACCGTATTGTCAGGGACTCATCATACCCTGGAATTCCGCATGCCTTTAATTATTTTCGAGCCATGAAAAAAATAACCCTTTCCATTGTGCTGCTTCTGTTCTGCACGGTGGCCTTATGCGCTGCCCAGCCCGTAAAATTGGTTTTCGACTATGATTCCCCGCGTCAGACCATCCACAGTTTCGGTGCCTCCGACTGCTGGCGCGCGCAGTATGTGGGCTGCTGGCCTGAAGAAAAGCGTAATGCCATAGCCGACCTTCTGTTCAGTTCGGAAACGGATGCCTCCGGTTCGCCGTGTGGGATAGGGTTGACACTGTGGCGGTTCAATATCGGTTCGGGAAGCCATGAACGTGGCGATTCGAGTGGGGTTGCCTCGCCCTGGCGCCGCACTGAGTGTTTCCTCAATCAGGATGGTGAATGGGACTGGACGAAGCAGGCCGGTCAGCAATGGTTCATAAAGGCTGCCCGCGAAAGGGGTGTTCCTTATATTCTCGGATTCTCCATAACAGCACCGTACTTTATGACCAAAAACGGGATGGCGCGGGCCAGCGAGAACACACCATATGCGAACATAAGGCCCGATAAGTACCGCGACTATGCCGCTTTCATGGCCGAGGTGTGCAGCCGTCTTGACATAGACTATCTCAGCCCCATCAACGAGCCTCAGTGGGAATGGGTGGTGAGCCGCCAGGAAGGGATGCAGGCCACCAACAGTGAGTGCGCCACACTCATACGTATGCTTGACCAGGAGCTGTCGCGGCGTAAGGCGCATACAAAAGTAGTTTTCGGAGAGGCTGCGGACATCCGTTACCTTTACCGAAAGAACACTGACAAACCGATGCGCGACAATCAGATAGCCGATATGTTCTCTCCGACCGGAAAGAATTACATCGGCGATTGTGACTGTGTGGCGAAAATTGTCAGCGGGCATTCCTACTGGAGCACATGGCCGCTCGACACCCTTGTGACCACACGCTGCCAGCTCCGTGAGGCTTTGCCGTCGGGCTACGGTTACTGGCAGACGGAATACTGCCCGATGGAACAGAATCCGGACAATCCCGACGGAGGCGCCCAACGGGATACAGGGATGGAGCTGGCCCTGTATATCGCCCGTGTAATCCATCACGACCTGACTGTTGCCGAAGCGTCCTCCTGGCAGTCGTGGACTGCCTTGTCTGAGGCTAATTACAAGGACGCCCTGATATGGATCGGTGACAAGGACACACTTCATCACCCGTGGAAGAAACCAACGGCAGATTTCATGGAAGAGGGGAAGACAGACGGTGCTTTCCTCCCGTCGAAGTATCTTTGGGCGCTGGGCAACTATAGTTTCTTCGTGCGTCCCGGCATGGTGCGTCTGGCTCCGGCTGCAGGTCATGGCGGGGAGGATGGTTATGGGCTTATGTCATCTGCCTATATCGACAAGGCTACCGGCAGGTTTGTAACCGTGATAGTCAACTACGGCGAATCTCCTGCAACAGCGGCCGTGGACGTGAAGCATCTGCCGGACGGCTCCTGCTTGTCAAGCTTCAAATGTTACGAGACATCATCGCGCTGCAATCTGAAATATGTCGGTGAATACGCCTGCGGGAATGTCCCGGTGCCTGCACGTTCGGTGGTTACGCTTGTGAGCGATTATCTGTGCAAAAAAATATGGCGAGAGTGACGCTGCGTCGCCCAAAAATCCTTATCTTTGCAGTCAGATAACATATCTATTTTTTATTAGGGGTGCGACCCCGTCCCGTGCAATGGTTGCGGCGCATGCCGGCGGCCGTACGGGCGGAAGCTGAGAATATACCCTTTGAACCTGATCCGGGTAACGCCGGCGTAGAGAAAATAAACATGAACATTCGCATTGTGTGTGCGGTTGCAGCCGTAAGTGGGCTGGCAGCCGTGGCTAAGGCGGCTCCGGCTGCCGTGTCAGCCGAACTTCCGGTCGGAAACAGCATGGATTCCGCCGCAGTGGTCAATCTGCCTTCGGTCGAGATTGTAGCCAACAGGGCCACGTCTAAAACTCCCATCGCTTTTACCAATATCTCAAAGGCTCAGTTGGCCACGACCAACGACGGGCGCGATGTGCCATATCTGCTTGCGGCCACACCGTCGCTCATAACCACATCGGATGCCGGCGGCGGCATGGGCTACACATCCATGCGGGTGCGCGGCACCGATGGAACCCGAATAAATGTAACCGTCAACGGCGTGCCTATCAACAATCCTGAAAGTCACCGTGTCTACTGGGTCAATATGCCCGACCTTGCCTCCTCGCTCAAGGACATTCAGGTGCAGCGCGGAGCAGGCACGTCGACCAATGGTTCGGCCGCTTTCGGTGCGAGTGTCAACATGCTCACCGATCTCCCCTCCGATGAGGCATATGCAAATCTATCAGGTGCCTACGGTTCATACAATTCACATCGCGAGGCCCTTCGTGTGGGTTCCGGGTTGATAAAGGACCACTGGAGTTTTGATGCACGCATCAGTCACCTCGGTTCTGACGGCTACATAGACCGCGCCACTTCAGACTTGTGGAGCTACTTCGGTCAGGCCGCCTATACTTCGCCTTCCACCACCGTCAGGCTTGTAGCCTTCGGCGGTAAGGAGGAAACCTATATGGCCTGGGATTACGCCTCAAAGGAGGATATGGAGAAATACGGGCGCCGCTACAATCCCTGCGGACTTTATATCGACTCTGACGGCAACCGTGCGTTCTATCCAGACCAGAAGGACCGTTACACCCAGCATCATTTCCAGCTGTTGCTCTATCAGCGCCTCACTGACGCCCTGCGGCTTAACGTTGCGCTTCATTACACCAAGGATTTCGGTTATTACACACAGTTGAAAACCAACCGCACTCTTGTGGAGTACGGACTGCATCCGTTTACGGGTGAAGACGGCCAGACGGTGAAAAAATCCGATCTTGTCAGGGAAAAATATCTTGCAAACCGTTTCGGTGGGGGTACATTCTCTCTTAATTACAACAAAAATAATCTTGACGTTGTGCTCGGAGGCGGCATAAACCGGTTTGACGGCGATCATTACGGTTTCGTCACCTGGGTGCGCAACTATGTCGGCCCCATCGATCCCAAACAGCGTTATTATGATTTTACGGGACGCAAGACGGATGCCAACATCTATCTTCGCGGAAACTACGATCTGACAAGCAATCTTTCGGTTTTTGCCGACCTCCAGATGCGCCATATACATTACACCATCGACGGGGGCGCCGATTATTGGGATTATGAACTTAACGCACCGGCACCACTGGCATTCTGCCGCAACTGGAATTTCTTCAACCCCAAGGCCGGCATAAACTTCGAGCGCGACGCCCACAGGGCTTTCGCGTCGTGGAGTGTGGCTCACAAAGAGCCTACGGCCGACAATTTCGTTAATGCCAAACCGCACGAATATCCCACTGCCGAGCGTCTGTTCGACTATGAACTGGGCTACACCTACTCCCACCGCCTGTTCACTCTCGGCGTGAACCTCTATTATATGGACTACCGTAACCAGCTTGTGCTCACCGGGCAACTCTCAGATACGGGCAATCCGCAGTCGACCAACGTGCACAGTTCCTACCGTATGGGTGTGGAGTTCCAGTCGATGCTCAAGCCGGTGAAATGGTTTGACTGGCAGCTGAATTTCACCCTGTCGCGCAATCGTATCAAGGATTTCGTGGAGATGATTTACGAAGATGAGTGGGACAACCCCATTGCCATCCCTTGCGGCGACACTCCCATCGCTTTTTCGCCCGATTTCACCCTTCACAACGCGTTTAATTTCAATGTCGCAGGATTCGATGCTTCGCTTGAAACCCAGTATGTGGGGCGCCAGTTCATGAACAATGCCCGTTCGGCCGAGGCCGAATTGCCCTCTTATTGCGTGAGCAACCTGCATCTGGGCTACACGTTCCGCAATATTCTGTCGGTTAAATCCATGCGCGTAGGCTTCTCGGTCTATAACCTGTTCAACAAAAAATACTTCAACAACGGGTATGCCGGAGCCGGCTACACTATCGGTGAGTCCGGTAAGCCTGAGATTTACCGCTATGCGGGTTACTCAGCCCAGGCCACAACCAATGTAATGGCCACGGTCAACCTGCAGTTCTGATTCTTTTATGGAAGCTGTCATCGATTTTTTCACTCCGGCACGCTGTATAGAGCTGCTCGGACTTCTCACCGGACTGTGTTACCTGTGGTTCGAGTATCATGCCAACCCGCTTGTGTGGCTGGTGGGTATAGTGATGCCGATGATTTCCATGTGGGTGTATTTCACCAAGGGTCTTTACGCCGATTTCGGAATAAACATCTACTATCTTGTGATGGCCGTTTACGGCTATGTGGCGTGGACGTTCAATTTCCGGAAAAAGACTAAGCAGGAGCTGCCTGTGAGCCGCCTCACACTGCGTGTGGGCATCACACTGGCCGTGGTGGCGGCTTTGCTGTGGGCTTTGCTCGCATGGATTCTGATTGCATTCACCGACTCAACAGTGCCTTATGCCGACGCCTTCACCACCGCCCTGAGCATTGTGGGAATGTGGATGATGGCGCGCAAGATTGCCGAGCAATGGCTGGTGTGGTTCATTGTGGACGTGGTGTGCGTGGCGCTCTACATCTACAAAGGGATATATTTTTATGCCGGCCTTTACACGGCCTATACCATCGTATCGTTGCTCGGCTATCGGAAATGGCTGCGTATGATTCCGGCTTTTTCATCCGTCCGCTGAGACGTCAATCGGGAAATTTCATTAACTTTGCCGCGGATGCGACGTAACCGTATGCCGCCGCATCCATCATTGCATATGACAGAACAGAATAATACGCCGGCACCGCAGCGTGGCCGTACGCGCCGCAAGGTAATAACCGTGATTGCCCTGGCCGTGATGGCATGGGGGGTGTGGTATTTCACCCGCATGTCGGCAGGCTACCCCGGCGAGGAGGCCGCGTGGGTACGCATTCCTCGTTCAGCCACAGTAGAGCAGGCCAAGGATTCAATACGGGCGGCGCTCGGCAACGGTTTCGGCTCCACGGTGGCCAACCTTTGGAACGGCGACGTGGAGGCATCGCATGGCGCCTACCGCATAGAACCCGGCGAGAAGGCATGGCAGGTGGCCAGGAGGATAGGGCAGGGGCGGCAGACCCCTGTCAGGGTTACGTTCAACAACGTACGCACAGCCCCGCAACTGGCCGAACTGATTGCCTCGCGCATGGATTTCTCTACTGATGAATTCAAGGCGGAATGCGTGCGCATGGCCGGTGAAGAACATATCAGTCAGGAACAGCTGCAGGCCGAGTTCCTCCCGGACACCTACGAAGTTTACTGGACTGCCACGCCGGCCGAGCTGATTGCCAAAATCCGCAGCAATTACCGAAAGTTCTGGACCGACGAACGCAAACGGCAGGCCGACACTCTCGGCCTCTCGCCATTGCAGGTGTCCGTACTCGCGTCCATAGTGGAGGAGGAGAGCAACCGGCGCGACGAACGCCCGAAGATTGCCCGGCTGTATCTCAACCGGCTCAAACGCGGCATGCCGCTGCAGGCCGATCCCACGGTGAAATTCGCTACAGGCGATTTTGCAGCGCGCCGCATCACCGGCGAGATGCTGAAAGTGGAATCACCCTACAACACATACCGCCGCAACGGGCTGCCACCGGGCATAATCCGTTATCCCGAGGCGCGTACTCTCGATCAGGTTCTCCAGGCACCCGCCCATGATTACATCTACATGTGTGCCCGCCCTGACGGATCGGGTTATCACGATTTCACCGCCTCCTACGGTGCCCATCTTGCAAATGCAAAGGCATTCCGCAGTGCAGCTTACGGAGCCAAATGAAATTCCGGTGAAAAATAGCGCTCTCTAAGAAAAAATTTCTTACCTTTGCAATGTTGAAATGCACCCATAGTTCAATGGATAGAATATTGGATTCCGGTTCCAACGATTGGGGTTCGACTCCCCATGGGTGTACATGTGTAAAGCGCAATGTGCTAAAACTCGGCATGTTGCGCTTTTTTAATTTCTTAATCAGACTTATCGCGCAAAATGGAAACAGGCAAACGTATTCTTGTAGTGGATGATGAGGAGACATTGTGCGACACTCTCGGATTCAATCTGGAGAGTGAGGGATATGTGGTGGATACGGCGTACAGCGCCGAAGAGGCACTCACACGTAATCTCTCGGATTATGATCTGATTCTTCTGGATATCATGATGGGGGAAATCTCCGGACTGCAGCTGGCCAAAATAGTCAGGGCGAATCCGGCCACGGCATCTGTGCCTATCATATTCTGCACGGCCAAGGACGCAGAGGAGGACATGATACAAGGCCTTGACCTCGGCGCGGACGATTACATCACCAAACCCTATTCATTGAATGCCATGCTGGCAAGAATACGTACGGTGTTGCGCCGCACGTCGGCCCCCGGCCATCAGCCGACTGCCGTCTGCGACGAGGTTGCATATAAAGGGCTGGTGCTTTCATTGCGCAACCGCACGTGCGTGGTCGACGGAAAATCTGTGAAAATGCCCCGCAAAGAGTTTGAGATTCTGTGGAAATTGCTCTCGAACCGGGGGCGCGTCTATTCACGTGAGGAACTTCTCAGCGAAATCTGGCCCGACGAGGTGGTGGTGCTCGACAGGGTGGTGGATGTAAACGTGACCCGCATCCGTCAGAAAATAGGCGAGTACGGTAAGAATATAGTTACCCGTTTCGGCTATGGTTATGGATTCGTTGAATAAGATCACATACCCCCAGCGACTTTTTTTATGGCTTCTCGGCTATTCCGTCCTGCTGGTCGGGTGCTTTGTGGTGTTTCAGTACGGACGCGAGAAGGAATTCAAGGCCGGGGAACTGAACACGAAGCTGCAGCTCATCAACACCTACATTCTCGAGCAACTCAAGGAAGGGCATGATGTGCCCGACATCAATCTGACAGCCTTTGTCCCCTCCGGCGATCTGCGTGTGAGCGTCATAACAGTCGGTGGTGAAGTGGTCTATGACAACTCGATAGATTCTCTTCCGCATACCAATCATCTTGACCGTACGGAAATACGGCAGGCGATTCTTAACAAGTCGGGTTACACGCTTCGTCGGCATAGTGAAAGCACCGGCAACGATTATTTTTATTCGGCAACCCGAGGCGACGACGGCTACATTGTCAGGACGGCTTTACCGTATTCCGTGTCGCTGAGCGCCCTGTTGCGGGCCGATTACCGCTTTTTGTGGGTGATGGGGTGCATCTCCATCACCATGTGCGTTTTCGGATATTTTGCCACCCGGCGCATCGGACAGCATCTGTTGCGCCTGAACCGTTTCGCCGAAAAAGTTGAAGAGGGGACGCGGATTTCGGATATCGAGCCATTCCCCAACGATGAGTTCGGCGCGATTTCGAATCACATTGTCCGGCTGTATGCCCGACTGCAGCAGGCTTATGCCGACAGGGACAGGGAGCACCGCATGGCATTGCGCGAGCAGTTTGAGAAAGAACGGATAAAGAAACAGCTCACCAACAATATCAACCATGAGCTGAAAACGCCGGTGGCGTCAATCAGGATATGCGTCGAGACCATGCTTTATCATAAAAATCTCGGAGAGGAGAAGCGGGATCTGTTTCTGCGCAGGTGCCTGTCGAACACCGAGCGTCTGCAGCGCCTGCTTGCCGATGTGTCGCTGATCACGCGTATGGACGACGGATGCCGGTCAATAGAAAAGGTGCCTTTGAGCCTTGCCGGAATCATAGCCGGGGTGGTAGAGGAGAAGCAGATGCTTGCCCAGGCCAAGGGGATGGTCATAGAGAACAATGTCACGGGCAATTTGAGCATGACCGGTAATCCGTCATTGCTTGAGGCCGTGTTCAATAACCTGACGGATAATGCCATGGCTTATAGCGGGGGCAGTGCTGTAAGGATTGGCCTTGAAAGCGAGGACAGCAGCCGGATTGTCCTTTCATTCTCCGACAACGGCACCGGTGTGCCTCCCGAACATTTGCCAAGACTGTTCGAGCGGTTCTACCGCATTGATAAAGGGAGGAGCCGCGCAGCCGGTGGCACAGGTCTCGGGCTTGCCATAGTCAAGAATGCGGTGATGATGCATGGCGGGACGGTGACGGCCGAGAACCGGCCCGGCGGGGGGCTGCTGTTCCGGATAACCTTGTTGAAACATCCTGACACAAAGCGCAGTTGATATGTCTGTCGGGCAATACATACACATCGAATGTGCGCCATAAAGCGTCTGGCGTCAGGCGGGGGAGGTGAGAACATTAATAAAAGGTTAAGATTTATGAAACATTTTTGAAATGTTTTATCCGTTACTTTGTTCTACCAAAGTAGAAGTAATTGATAAAACGTATGGAAATACTGTTTCTCTGTGTAGTGATTTTTCTCTTTCTGCTGGCGGTGTTCGATCTGTCGGTAGGTGTTAGCAACGATGCTGTGAACTTCCTGAATTCGGCGATAGGGTCGAAAGCGGCATCGCTGAAGAGAATTCTGATTGTTGCGTCAATAGGCGTGTTCATCGGCGCGGCAATGAGCAACGGGATGATGGATATTGCCAGGCATGGCATTTTCAGGCCGGAGCATTTTTCGTTCTACGACCTGATCTGCATCTTTATGGCGGTGATGGTGACCGACATCATACTGCTGGATGTGTTCAACACACTCGGGATGCCCACGTCCACCACCGTGTCGATGGTATTTGAGTTGCTTGGCGCCACGTTTGTGGTGGCCATAATAAAAATGGCCGGTGGTATTGATTTGGGATTCAATGATCTGCTCAACACTGAAAAAGCCCTGTCGGTGATTCTCGGCATATTCCTGTCGGTGGCCATAGCGTTCTTTTTCGGTACGGTGGTGCAGTTCCTGTCGCGCATGATTTTCTCCTTCAACTACCGCAGCCGGCTCAAATGGAAGGTGGGTATTTTCGGCGGCATATGCGCCACGGCGATAGTTTATTTCCTGCTTATCAAGGGTGCCAAGGACCTCACGTTCATGACTCCGGAGGTCAAGGCCTGGATCAGCGGCCACACCGCCGTGATAATAGCGGGATGTTTCGCATTCTTCACAATCCTGATGCAGCTGTTGCACTTCCTGCATGTGAATGTTCTCAAGGTGATTGTGCTCATGGGCACTTTCTCACTCGCAATGGCGTTTGCCGGCAACGACCTCGTGAATTTCATCGGCGTGCCGTTGAGCGGCCTTGCTTCGTTTCAGGATTACGTGGCCAATGGCGGGGGCGACGCACACGGTTTCCTTATGGGCTCGCTAAACAGTTCGGCCAACACACCTTTCTATATCCTCATTGGGGCAGGTGCCATCATGGTTGTGTCGCTCGCCACATCCAAGAAAGCGCGTAATGTCACCAAGACTGAGATCGGGCTTGGCAGCCAGCAGGGAGGCGACGAGATGTTCGGCTCCTCCCGCATAGCGCGCAGGCTTGTGAGGTGGACACTGTCCGTTCTGGCCTGGGTGCGCCGTGTCACCCCGTTGCGTGTGCGCCAATGGTTCGCGCGGCGGTTTAATGTCGACGAGACCATCATGGATCAGGGTGCGGCGTTCGACCTCATACGCGGATCGGTGAATCTGGTTCTTGCCGCCGCGCTCATAGCGCTCGGCACATCGCTGAAACTGCCGCTTTCCACCACATTCGTCACATTCATGGTGGCTATGGGTACATCGCTGGCCGACCGCTCGTGGGGGCGTGAAAGTGCGGTGTTCCGCATCACCGGAGTCATATCCGTGATCGGCGGATGGTTCATAACTGCCGGGGCGGCATTCATCGGCGCGGGAGTGATTGTGGCTCTGATGCATTTCGGGGGACAGTGGGTCATGCTGCTCATCGCTGTTCTGACCATTGTGCTGATCATTCGCAGCAACCGGCGTTTCAGCAGCAAAAACACAGCCGAAAGCGACGATGCCATGTTCCAGACCATAATCTCCACTCAGGATAAAACTCAGACCTGGCCGCTGATGATGATGTATATCACCGAACAGCAATACAAGTTTTTTACTTATGCCGAAGAGAAGTACATGGACATTACCGCGGCATTCATATCCGAGAATGCAGGCGTTCTGAACAAGGTGGATTCAAGTCTGGCAAAACAGAAGACCGTGCTCAAGAACGCCCGCAGGAAAGAGACGCTTTGTCTGCGTCACCTCACACGTGAGATGGCCATAGAGAAAAGCACGTGGTTCTATCTCAGCAACAACCTCTGCATGAACATCCTTTACAATCTCCGGCGCATCAACGAAGTGTGCAAAGAGCATGTGGAAAACAATTTCCTTCCGCTGCCTGCACGTTACGCCGAGGAGTACGAACTGATGAGGACGCGCATATGCCAATTGTTCAACGACACGCTGGCGCTGATGAAATCGGGAGATATCGATGCCATCAGTGAGCTGCGGGCTCACTGCGATGAAATCAAGGATATCGTGTCGGACACGTACCACCGCGCGCACGACCAGCTGCGTGACGGCGACACTTCCGCACTGTCGGTTCTGTATGTGTATGTCAATATGCTTCAGGAAACGCAGGAGATGGTTTCGTCTATCCGGAAATATCTCCGCGCATTCGCCAAACTGCGCGATTCTGAATTCCGTAGCCGTCCGGCTCTGGCAAAGGGTTTCTGAGCGCAACTGAGTTCGTTTCATCCCCGTAAGGCGGGTGCACTTCACATATGCTGTGAACTGCATCCGCCTATTATGTTTAGCCGAATATTTTTCGTATATTTGCAGAATAAACCAAACGTGCCGCGGATGAACAGACTCACTGAACCGGAGAGACGCCGGATGATAAGGCTGCTGAAGGATGAAAGTAATCATGCTTTCAACGAGGAGGTCATGGAAAAGTTTCTCGGCAACGGTACGGTGAGGAATCTGGAACGAGGCGAGGCGCTGATCAATGCCGGCGACGTGGACCGCGATATCTATTTCATCATCGAGGGAATCACGCGGCACTGGTACTGGAACGGCGACCGCGAGAAAACGGCTTTCTTCTCGCAGTCGGGCACCATGCTGATTTCCTATCATTCATACTATTTCAACAAAGGCTCGTTCTATAGCATCGAGGCATGCTGCCCTACCAGAATTCTGTGCATTAAAAAAGATATTTACGACCGTTTTGTCAACGAATATCATGATTTTTCCAACTGGTGTCTGAGCATGGCGCAGTGCCAGATTTTTTTCTTCGAGATGAAGAACCGGATCATAGCCGGCACTGCCAAGGAGCGTTACATCTCATTCCTGAAGAACCGGCCCGACATTCTGAATCAGGTGCAGCTTAAAATTATAGCTTCATATCTCGATGTCACCCCGCAATATCTCTCCAAGTTGCGGAAAATGAAACTCTGACCCCGGTCACATACCACCTTGCCTGCTGTGGAGCGGCGATGTTTACGTTGCCTGCAGTGGCGAGGTATGCTTTTTGACCGGCTGGCTAAAAAATTTTTTCGCGCGTTTGCATTTATTAATCTACATTAATTAAGGTTTCGCGGGCAACAATTAATTTTGGCAGTGTAACACAACTTAAGGCCACGAAAAAATTAAATATTTTCGGTGAAACAGGCCTTTCGCGTTCGGTATTCATTCTTCATCAGTCTGAGTGCATCGTCCGGGAAAATAGAATCATATCATCATATAAAGTCTTATTATTATGAAACATCCCATTCCTGAATTTCTGAAAAAGGCGGTAATGGCGTCGGTGCTGGCTTTGATGCCGGCTGCGGCCATAGCCCAGGAGCAAGCGGTGGTGATGCTTGGCAAGGACGGCTCGACCTACGAGCTGGCTCTGAGCGAGGTTTCGCGCATAGACTTCGGGACGACCGAGGTAACGCTCACCGGTACGGCCGGACAGAGCAAGGCGATGCCTTACAACGACATCAACCGCATTCTTATCGGTTCGCCAAAATCCGGCATTGCCGATCTCATCGCAAAGGGTGAAGTTGCCGTTTATCCTTCGGTTACCGCCGGACCGCTTACCATCGAAGGTGTGGAAGCCGGCACGGAAATCGCGGTGTATGACCTCAACGGCATCCTTGTAAGGCAAACCCGCGCCGCCGACACCACCGTGCAGCTCGACCTGTCGGATGTAGCCCCCGGCATGATGATTGTGCGCGTTGGCAAATATCCCGTCAAGATAATCAAGAAATAACACTAAAAAACACAGAAATTTAAACGCAATGAAAAAATATATACTCTTAACTGCGCTTGCAGCTGTGGCGTTGGCCGGATCGGCTCAGGAGACCATGTATCTCATCAAGGGCAATCAGGTCGTGGCTAAATACAATGTGGCCGATGTGGATTATGCGGCATTCAAGCTCCCCGAAGGCGTCACCGACATCACCGGCGAAGGCCAGGTGCTCAGCAAAACCTATATCAGTGCGTCGCCCGTGTATCTGGGTACGCTCGACGGTTGCGGCAGCTTCCAGATCCAGTTCTCCACAAAGGATATAATGAACGAGAACCCCCCGCTCGATATGATGTACCTCGATATGACCACACCGCTGGTGACCGACATCAAGGACATCCAGATTGCCGAGGGTACCTATACTCTCGGGGCAGCCGACAAAATCGAGCCGTTCAAGTTCTATCCCGGCGTGCATGTATCGTCGGGCGGTCAGGAGGTTCCTGCCGGTTCATTGATCTTCCAGCGTCCCGACATGCTTGCCGAGAACGACACCTACACATTCATCACCGACGGCTCGTTCACCGTGAAGCGTGACGGCTCGCAGTACACATTAACAGGCATGCTGAAGCTTGCCGACGGCAATGTGCTGGAGTTCAAGTATGATGGCCCGATGGTGGTGATCAACCAGTCTGACGAGAAACCGTCGGCCGAGGACCTTCCTCTTCCTGAAAGCGGCCTCACCGAAAACTGTGCGTTCACTCCGCTGGCCACCGAGGCTTATGTGACGAACTACAAGAAGTATTTCGCTGATTTCCCGAACCTTGACTATTATATGTTCTCGCTGTATGGCGATGCAAATTATGAGGACTGCCTTGATGTGGCGCTTGTGGTTGACCGCGTGGCATATCCGGATGTTCTGTTGCCGAAGGGCACGTACAAAGTGTTCAGCCGCACAGACGGCAGCCTGTCGACACTGAAATTAGGCGCATGTCCGGCATTCAAAGTCATGGGCGATCAGGTTATTCTTGATGGGGGATGTTGGCTTACGCTGGATTATTCCACAAAGGCGCCTCTGGTGAGCGGTGAAGTGGAGATACTCGAGGATGTCGTTTCGTGGAATCAAGTGAAAATGCGCGTGAAACTCTACGACAATGCCTCTACACCCCACACTGTGACATGTGATTTCTCCGGATCCGTTTCGTTAATCGAGATCTGATAGGGAATTCCGATATGAAATTGACAAAAGCCGCCTCCACGCAGGGCGGCTTTTGTTGTTACAGGGGTAATGACGGGGTTATTTATAACGCGATGAAAGTGCTGAGATGGCTGCGTCTGGCGGTATGGTGGCTTGATATATGCGCCGGTTGCAAAATGTACGGTATTCTTGTTATGATGTTGCTCTTGTGCTCGTTTCCGAGGTGATTTCATTGAAAAAATGCCGTAAGTAGCTGTTGTGTTGGAGCAAAAGGCCGCAATAAAATACAAGGTTTATGGAGAAGTTTCAAGTAATTAGTGCCGTTTTCGTTGCGGTTTTCGGCTTTTTTGCTTAATTTTGTTGCAAAACACATAAATATTCTAAAAAATACCATAGATGAACAGGCTCACGCAATCGGAAAAAGAGTCGCTTAAACAGCTCCTGCGGTTGGAGTGCACATTTTCCCTTAGCGACGAAGTCATGGATGCGTTGCTCGACACCGGGGTTACGCGCCGTCTGGCCAGAGGAGAGGCGATAATAAAGGCCGGAGATATTGACGGCAATATATATTTCATAATCGAAGGCATTGCCCGGCACTGGTATTGGAATGGAAACCGCGAAAAGACAGCTTTTTTCTCCCAGGCGGGAACCATGCTGATTTCCTATCATCCGTATTATTTCGGCCGTGGGTCGTTCTACACCATCGAGGCCTGCAGCCCCACGCGCATCCTTTGTGTGAAAAAAGAGGTGTTCGACAGGCTTGTGGCCACATCGCATGAGTTTGCGCAGTGGTGCCTGAGCATGGCGCAGTGCCATCTGTTCATTTTCGAAATGAAGAACCGTCTGATTGCAGGCTCGGCCAAGGAGCGCTACGTGTCGTTCCTGAAAAACCGTCCTGAAATCCTCAATCAGGTGCAGCTTAAAGTGATTGCATCATATCTTGACGTTACCCCGCAGTATCTGTCGAAACTGCGCAAAATGGAGCTTTGATACGGCAGCTGCAGCACATTGCCGTATCGGATCCAACAAGTGAAAAAAGCACCGTCGGGTGTGCAGGTCTCATTGCCTGCACACCCGACGGTGTTTTTGTGGATTTACGGGGGATTTTACTGGGCGGGTTCGAGCAGAATCACGCGATAGTTGCCCTGGTTGTTGAGGGCTTTCATGAAGTTCTGCACGTCGGCCACTGTGATGTTCTTGTAGGTGTTCTCGGCATCGGTGAAGGTGTCCACGCCGTTGAGAGCCTCGCCGGCCATGCCGTTGAGCCATGCGTTGTTGAGTTCCTTGCTCTCCTTCACGTTCTTGAGCGAGAATTCAATAATCTTGGCCAGCTCCTCGGCTGTGACGTCGGATTCCATGTTCTTGAATTCCTGTGCGATGAAGTCGAGCACTTCCTGCTTCTTCTCCGGTTTCATGGGGAAGGCGCTTTGGATCACGGTGTTCTGGTAGGGATCGAGACGGTCCATGTTGCCGTTGGCCCAGATGGAGTAGACGGCACCCATCTCTTCGCGGACGGTGTCGAGCAGACGTTTCGACAGAATCTGGCCGGCCACCGAAGCGAGTGCGCGGTTGGCGGCTGAGAAGTTGTCCTTGCCGTACTCGATTACGCAGGCAAATGTCTGGGGGGTCTGCATCGGGGTGGTGTAGGTGATGGTCTTGTCGCCGGGCTTGATGGCGAGCGATTCGTTGAACTGCGGAGCCTTGGTGGCCTTGGCTGCGTCGGCGGGCAGCGTGGCGATGTACTGCTCTACAAGCGGACGGAATGTGTCCATGTTGATGTTGCCCACGAAGAAGAAGGTGTAGTCGGCGGCGTTGGCGGTGAGCTGACGCTCGATGTCGATGATCTGCTGGCGGTCGGCTCCGTTCACGATGGCCGATGTGGGCACCTGTTTGCGCGGGTTGGCGTAGAGGGTTTCAAGCAGCTTCTGGCCGAACACGAATTCCGGGGTGTTCTCCTGATTCTTGAGCATCCCTTCGATCATCTTCTGTGTGGCTGTGAACTCGTCGGCATTCATGTTGAAGCCGGTGAAGTACATGTAGACCAGTTCCATGAGGGTGGGGAGGTCTTTCGGAGTGGTCGAGCCGGCGAGGTCGCGGGTGTAGTCGTCGAAGTTCAGCTTGACCGAAGCCTGCTTGCCCTGGAGATATTTCTGGAGGTCCTTGTTGGTGTAGTCGCCCAGACCGCCGGCTGCGGATACCATGTCGTCGAACACGGCCAGGGAGTTGGCGTATGAGTCGGGGATAACGGAAGTTCCGCCCAGAGCCTGCGCGTCAAACAGGATTTCGTCAGCCTTGAAGTCGGTGTGCTTTACAATTACGTTCACGCCGTTGGAGAGCACAAGGCGTGTGGCGCCCCATTTCTCCACGGGCTGTTCGCTGACAATCTTGCCGGGAGCGGGAAGCTGCGGGATGAGCGGTTCGGCCTTGACTTCGTCAACGAAAGCCTCGATAGTCTCGCCGTCAACCTCTTTCATGGCCTGTGCGAGCTGCTCTTCGGTGGGAACCAGGATTTCATCCTTGGCGGGGAGCATCATGAGCACCACGCGGTTGTCGGGGGTGACATACTGCTTGAGGGTCTGGTTGATGGCGTCGACAGGAATCTGGTTGGCCACCATGTTCATCAGGTTGTACTCGGTCTCGATGCCGGGCATGGGAACGTTGTCGATGAAGTAGCGCACAATCTCTTTGGAATACTTGTCGTTCTCCACCTTGTCGCGGTTGTTGTATGCCTTTTCGAGGCGCGAGAGGTATTCGCTGCGTGCACGGTCGTATTCGGTGATGGTGAATCCGCCGCGGAGAGCGCGGAGCAGTTCGCGGTAAACGCTCTTGAACGCCGGCATGATGTCGTTGCCTTTGCCCACGCCGTCCACGTTGAGGGCATCCTCGGTGGAGGCCACGATGAAGTTGCCGTAGCCGGCCGAGGCGGCGGCGAAGGGTGTCTCGGGGTTCGACTGCATCTCCTGCAGGCGGTTGCTGAGCATGGAGGCGATCATGGTGTTCACATAGTCAACGGCCATGTAGGGCATGGAGTTGCGCATCTGCTTGGGGAACACTTCGTTCTTGAAGAAGATGCTGAACACGGGATACTGCATTTCGGGGTCGGTGCCTACGGCATAGATTGTGCCTTCGGTGTCGGGAACTTCCTCATACTCGCGTGCGGGTGCGTTCTCGGGCATCTTGATGGGTGAGAACATCTCTTTGATTTTGTTCTCGATGCGGTCTACGTCGATGTCGCCCACAACGATGATTCCCTGCTGGTCGGGGCGGTACCATGTCTCGTAGTAGTCGCGCAGGGCCTGATGGGGGAAGTTGTCGACCACCTCCATCGTTCCGATGGGGAGGCGGTAGCCGTATTTCGAGTCGGGGAACACCTTGGGAAGCAGTTGCTCGATGATGCGCTGCGAGCCCACGTTGGTCGAGCGCCATTCCTCGTGGATTACGCCGCGCTCCTTGTCGATTTCATTGCCGTCGAGCAGAAGGCCGTCGGCCCAGTCATGAAGGATGAGCAGGCAGGAGTCCTGCACGCTTTCGCGTTCGGTGGGTACGTTCGAGATGTTGTAGACTGTCTCGTCGATGCTGGTGTAGGCGTTGAGGTTCTGTCCGAACTTCACGCCCACGCTTTCAAGCCATGTGATGAGTTTGTTGCCGGGGAAGTTCTGGGTGCCGTTGAAGCACATGTGCTCCAGGAAGTGGGCCAGACCCCTCTGGCTGTCGTTCTCGAGGATTGAGCCTACCTTCTGTGCGATGTAGAAGTCGGCCTGTCCTTTGGGCGTTTCGTTGTGGCGGATGAAGTAAGTAAGTCCGTTGGGTAACACGCCTTGTCTCACAAGGGTGTCGACGGGGAGCGACTGCACCTGCGGCATCTCCTGTGCGCCGGCGAAAAGTCCGGTGAAGAGAGCCATGCAGCCCGTCAGAAAAAGAGCGGTTTTTTTCATATTATAAGTAATAATGTGTGATATTTGTCTGTGTTGTCGAAGCGTAGCCCTTGCTGTAGGGCCGCATATATGTTTGACGTCGCCAGTGGCGCGAAAGTTGCAGCGGGAGTGCGAATTTTTTTACATTCAGGAGTGTGTTGCATAACTCCTTTGTCGCGTTGACCGGAATTTGGCGGCTTTGCAACACCCACTTCAGCCGAACAGGTGCCGGAAAGCTTCGTCCACTTTTCCCACTTCCACCACGTTGATGTTCAGTTTGCCGGTGTCCACCCCTTTGAGCGAACCGGCAGGCACGATGATGGTGGACATGCCCAGCTTGTCGGCCTCGCGCACGCGCTGCTCCATGCGGTTGACGGGGCGTATCTCACCGCTCAGGCCAATCTCGCCGGTGAGGCAGGTGCCTTGTGGCACGGTCATGTCGACGTTTGAGGAGAGTATGGCCGCGATAACGGCGAGGTCGAGCGCCGGGTCGGCCACTTTCAGGCCTCCGGCAATGTTGAGAAACACGTCCTTCTGGGCCAGTTTGAAGCCCACGCGCTTTTCGAGCACTGCCAGGAGCATGTTCATGCGCTTGGAGTCGAAGCCGGTGACTGAGCGCTGCGGCGTGCCGTAGGCTGCCGTCGACACCAGCGCCTGCGCCTCGATGAGGAAGGGGCGTATCCCCTCGATGGTCACGCCAATGGCGCAGCCCGAGAGGGGCTCGCCGTCCACGTGGCTCACGAGCATTTCCGAGGGGTTGGTCACCTCGCGCAGTCCGCGCTGGCACATCTCGTAGATGCCCAGCTCGGAGGTGTTGCCGAAGCGGTTTTTGGTGGCGCGCAGAATGCGGTACATGTACTGGCTGTCGCCCTCGAACTGCAGCACGGCGTCCACAATGTGCTCAAGCACCTTGGGACCTGCCAGCGAGCCCTCCTTGTTGATGTGGCCGATGAGCAGCACCGGCACGTTCTGCTCCTTGGCGTAGCGCAGAAGGGCAGCGGCGCATTCGCGCACCTGGCTCACGCTTCCGGCGGCCGAGTCGAGGGCGTCGGAGGCGATGGTCTGTATGGAGTCGACTATGAGCAGCTGCGGCTCTACCTGACGGATGTGTGCGAAGATGTTTTCAAGCGATGTTTCCGACACCACGAAGCAGTTGTCGCTCAGGCGTCCGATGCGGTCGGCGCGCATCTTTATCTGCTGCGGGCTCTCTTCGCCCGACACATAGAGGATGCGGCGCGACTTGATGGCCAGGATGTTCTGGAGCACAAGTGTTGACTTGCCGATGCCGGGTTCGCCACCCACAAGCACTATGGAGCCGCTCACGAGGCCTCCGCCGAGCACGCGGTTAAGCTCTTCCGAAGGCATGTGGATGCGCATCTCGCTCCCCTGCGGAATCTCGCTTATGGGTTGCGGAATGCTGCGCGGCGAGGCTTTGCCGCCGGAACGCGATGCTCCGGGCGCGCCCGAAAGCAGCTCGCCCTTTCGTGGGGTGATGCGTTCCTCCACCATGGTGTTCCATGCTCCGCACGACGGGCAGCGCCCCTCCCATTTGGGCGAGTCGGCGCCGCATTCGGTGCAGAACCACACGGTTTTTTCTTTTGCTTTTGCCATCGGAGTGTTTGGGGTGGTGGAAAATGTTTACAGTCGGCGGCGGAATTCACTGAGCACGATGCCTGTGGCCATGGCCACGTTGAGCGATTCCACGCCGTCGGCGTCGGAAGCAGGATAGGGTGGTATGAGCAGCCGGTGGGTGAGCAGCGCCCGCACTTGCTGCGAGAGGCCGTTCCCCTCGTTGCCCATCACCACGATGCCTGCGGCCGGGAGCTGCGAGCGGTAGATGTTTTCGCCGTCGAGCAGTGTGCCGCAGATGGCGGTTCCGGCGGCCGCGGCTTTGGCAAGGGTGTCGGCAAGGTCGACATAATGCACCCCGACGCGGGCCAGGGCGCCCATTGTGGCCTGCACCACCTTGGGGTTGAAGGCGTCCACGGTGTTGCGGGAGGCGAGGATGGTGCGCACGCCGAACCAGTCGGCCACGCGGATGATGGTTCCGAGGTTGCCGGGGTCCTGCACGTCGTCGAGCGCCAGGACAAGGCTGTGTGTCCCGAGGTCGGCAGGCGTTTCACGCACCGGGATGCGGCACACGGCCACCACCCCCTGCGGGGTTTTCATGGCCGACAGGCGTTCCATCTCGCTTTCCGAAACCGAGAGAACCGGCGCCGCTGTGTGCCGGATGGCTTTTGCGGCGTCGGAACCGAGCCACGCGGGGGTGGCGAGAATCATCTCGGTGTGGAAAAGACCGAGCGTGTCGGTCACCGCACGGGTGCCTTCTATGGCAAACAGGCCGGTGTCGCGGCGGTGTCGCGTCTGCTGCAGCGATGCCGCGAGTTTACGTTGAGCGGCGGTGGCGCGTTGAACCGCGCCATCGCCGCCTGTGGGGTTAACCTTATTGTCCGGTCGGGAGGTCATTCGTTGTTCATGTGATGAGAGGGGAGAGTGGCTGCTCAGCGTGCCGATGCCGAGTAGTTGGGGGCTTCGCTGGTGATTGCCACATCGTGGGGATGGCTCTCGTTGATGCCGGCATTGGTGATGCGGGTGAACGATGCCGAGTGGAGTGCCTCGATGTTGTGGGCACCGCAGTAGCCCATGCCGGAGCGGAGGCCGCCGAGCATCTGGTAGACCACTTCGTAGAGCGAGCCTTTGTAGGGCACGCGTGCGGCGATGCCTTCGGGCACGAGTTTCTTTGCGTCGGTTTCGTTGGCCTGGAAATAGCGGTCCTTCGAGCCTTTCTCCATGGCTTCGAGCGAGCCCATGCCGCGGTAGCTCTTGTATTTACGTCCGTTGAATATGATGGTGTCGCCGGGCGATTCCTCCACGCCTGCGAGCATGCCGCCGAGCATCACGCTGTAGCCGCCGGCTGCGAGTGCCTTGACTATGTCGCCGCTGTAGCGGATGCCGCCGTCGGCAATCAGGGGCACACCGGTGCCTTCCAGGGCCTTGGCCACGTCGTAGATGGCCGAGAGCTGCGGAACGCCCACGCCGGCGATGATGCGGGTGGTGCAGATGGAGCCGGGGCCGATGCCAACTTTCACGCCGTCGGCGCCGTTCTCCACGAGGTAGCGGGCGGCGTCGCCTGTGGCGATGTTGCCCACAACCACGTCGATTTCAGGATATTTCTCCTTGACGGCACGGAGCACGCCGATCACGCCTTTGGAGTGGCCGTGGGCGGTGTCGATCACGATGGCGTCGGCACCGGCGGCAACCAATGCGTCCACACGCTGCATGGAGTCGGCTGTCACACCCACACCGGCAGCCACGCGCAGGCGGCCCAGATGGTCCTTGCAGGCGAAAGGTTTGTCCTTTGCCTTGGTGATATCCTTGTATGTCACAAGCCCCACGAGGTGGCCCTGCTGGTCAACCACGGGGAGTTTCTCTATTTTATGGCGTTGCAGAATTTCGGCTGCCTCCTCCAGGTTTGTGCTCTGCGAGGTGGTGACGATGTTTTCGGAGGTCATTACCTCGTCGACGGGGCGGTTGAGGTCGCGCTCGAAACGGAGGTCGCGGTTGGTGACGATGCCCACGAGGATGTTGTCGGCGTCGACCACGGGGATACCGCCGATGTGGTATTCCTCCATCATTTTCAGGGCGTCGCCCACTGTGGAGCCGCGCTGGATGGTTACGGGGTCATAGATCATGCCGTTTTCGGCGCGTTTCACGGCGTGCACCTGACGGGCCTGCTCCTCGATCGACATGTTTTTGTGAATAACCCCTATACCACCTTCACGGGCGATGGCTATGGCCATCTTTGCCTCGGTCACGGTGTCCATTGCGGCCGAAACGATGGGCACGTTCAGTTTGATACGGCGCGAGAAGCGGGTGCTGAGGTCGACTTCGCGCGGAAGCACATCTGAGTAAGCGGGAATGAGGAGGACGTCGTCGAATGTGAGGCCGTCCATCTTAACCCTGTCTGCAATAAATGATGACATATCGAAATCTTGTTTAGAGTCTACTATATTGCATGCAAAGATACGCAAATTCGCTGAAAAAGCTGTAAAAATTGTCGGATTTTGTAAAATTTCTGGCACTAATGCCGTTGATTTTAAATTTTAACAACGCATGTGCGGCCGAAGTGAAAAAAAATGTGTATTTTCGCAGGTAATTTTGCTTTTCGGGATCGCTGCATCAGAGCGCAGCCATGCAACGAAAAAGCTCTGGAATGTTTTTTTTGAGCATTAAGGATGCGGGTGTGGTTGCCCCGGATTTGAAAACACAGTGAAAAAAATAGGTATTAATTCATACATATCAAAAATGATCAGACAACTGTTAAAAGGCGCTTGTTGTGTGGCCGCACTGCTTGCAGTCAGTGCATGCAGCGACACATTCGACCCCTCCGGTGATTCGGGCGACGGCGGCCGCATGCTGCTCAACGTCGGGGTTGACCGCGACGTGAAGGCGCCGCAGAAACTTTCCGGCCGGTCGGCCGCCTCGCGTGTAGCCACCGAGGCAGACCATATCGATGCCGGTGACCTGACTTTGAAAATGACCTCTCATCTCAGCGGAAAGGTGTTCACCTACAAACTCGCTGATTTTGATCCCACCACCACGTTCCCCATCGGCCGTTACACCATCGATGCTTACTACGGCGAGGAGGGGAAGGAGGATTTTGCCGCACCTTATTATAAAGGTTCGACCGAGGTGGTGCTCCATGAGAACGAGGCAACACCCGTGTCGCTTACGGCCACGCTGGCCAACTCGATGGTGAGCATCGTCTACGGCGAGGATTTCAAGAACTATTTCCCCTCCTATTCGGTGGAGATTGCCACCTCGAAGGGTAATTCCATCATCCACACCGCCGGCGAGGAACGCGCCGCCTACGTTGAGCCGGGTCTCATAACCATCTACGCCGATGTGACCAAGCCCAACGGTGTGAAGGGCAAGCTCAAGGCCGCCGAATTCACTGCCGAGGCCCGCAACCACTATGTGGTGACTATGGGGCTGGGAGCCGAATCGGGCGGTTCGGCCATTACGGTGACATTCAACTCCGAACTTGTGGAGGAAACGGTGGAGATCGATGTTTCCGACCAGATTCTTCTTGCCCCCGCGCCCACGCTCTCGGCCGTAGGTTTCACCCCCGGCGAGGAGATCACCATAGTGGAGGGTACCACCACCTCCGGGCCGCTGCGCGTGGTGGCCACAGCAATTGCCGGCGTGGCCTCCGGGCAGCTCACCACTCAGGGCGCGTCGCTCATCACCCAGGGATGGCCGCCGGTGGTCAACTTCCCGGCCGATGCCGAGAACCTGGCAAAAATCGAGGAGTTCGGCATCCGTCCGCAGGGATTCCGCGGCACAACCACGCAGATGGCGCTCGTGGACTTCCGCGAGGGGCTGAGCAAACTCACATACAACGCTTCCAGCGACAACCGCACCACATTCACCCTCACCGTTACCGACAAATATAACAAGGTGTCGGAGCCGATGTCGTTCACCGTCGTAGTGCAGAAGCTCACGCTGGCTGTGGAGAAGGTTTATACACCTGCCGTCAACGAGGAGTCGATGGTAGTCGACATGCTGTTCAACAACGAGGACCTGCGCGACTTTGTGCGCTTCGAGGTTATGGACAACAACGGTGCATATCAGCGCGTGGTGCATGAACGCCTGGAGCATGTGCCCGGCTCAAACAAGTATAAGGTTCGTCTGCCCATTCCGCGCAGCGCCAACGATGTGGTGTTCCGCGCAGTGGTGCTCGGCAACAACTCCCTGTCGCTCGCTCCCGTCACCGTGGTCCGCACCGGCGTGGCAATCTCGTATAACGAATCCGATGTGTTCGCCACCCATGCAACGATGCGTATCCTTGGCAACCATGCCTCAGAATATATCCGTTTTGCAAAATGGTTCCTCTCGACCGACGGCACCAACTACACTCAGGTGTCGAGCGACAAGCTTGCCAACAGTGATGGCGGTGAGAAAATCAGCGGTCTCACTCCCGGCACCAAGTATTATGTGAAAGCCGAGGCCAATGGCGGCCAGTCGGAACCTGTGACATTCACTACAGAAGCACCAAATCAGTTACCCAACGGCGACATGGAGCAGTGGAGCAGAACAGAGGGCGGCACAAGATATTGGTGGGTGAGCTATCCGTTCGCAGCAGGCGATGCCGCTCCCGTATGGAATACACTGAACCAATTGACCACTTCAGAAGGCGGCTCATCAACCTCGTGGACTGACCGAAACGGTTGTGCGTATAGCGCGATTTCAGGTACAATAGATACCACAGACAAACATGGCGGCAGCTATGCGGCTCTTATCCGTACCGTCGGTTGGGGTGGAGGCAATTCCGCGCATAGTGTAGCTTGGGAAACTAAAATGGGTACTTGTGAAAATGTTACTGCCGGTGAGCTTTATCTTGGGACGTATTCAAATGGTGCGCATTATGGAACTGCTTTTGCAGTCCGTCCTACGTCGCTTTCATTCTGGTATAAATATGCTCCAAAGAATGCAAGTGATCAGGCTTTGGCCAAAGTAGTCATTCGCGATGCTTCCAAAAATATACTCGCCTCCAATGAATTTACTATCAGTAAGACTGATTCCTATACTGAAAAAACTCTTGAACTAACCTATTCAGTGCCGTGCGCGAAGGCCGCGTCTATCGAGGTTATATTCAAATCGTCAATCAATGATGTCAACAGTCAGAAAAATACTGACTGGCTTACACCTCCTAAATCATTGAATCTTTCCGACGGCACGTACATGGGTTCGCAGCTGTATATCGACGATGTGACACTTAATTACGATTGATTTGCAACTCCACAATATAGATTGAAAATATGAAATTTAAAAGCATATCCATATTAGCGTGGGCGGCCGCGGCGGCTGCTTTCACAGGGTGCTCGGACAACTGGGTGCCTGAGGTGGAGGGCGCAGGTGAAGGGCGTCTCAACACCCAATCCATATTAGCCGAGGTCAACACCGTTGAGGATGAGAAGGAGGATGAGGATGTCACGAAAAAGGCGCCTTCGCGTTCGTCGATCGACCTCTCTCCGTTCCTTGTCGATGTGGTCCGCACATCCGACAATGCCAACGTGGCATCGTGGACCTATGCCACCATGCCTCAGCTCCCCACATTCGCCGTAGGAAGCTACGAAGTGCAGGTGCGTTCGCGCGTGCTGAAGGATGCCGAATGGTCGGCACCGTATTATCTCGGTTCGCAGACATTCGATATACGCAACGGAGAGGTGACTGACGTGGGTCCCATTGTCTGCAAGCTCGCCAATGTGCGTGTCACCATCGACTACGGGCCGAAACTTCTCGCAGCCACGGGAGGCGAGGGCTTCACCATCACCGTCACATCCACTCCCGGGGTCTACCTGCAGTACACCGGCAAGGAGACACGTCCGGGCTATTTCGCATACAACGGACAGACCACTATGGTGGCCCGTTTCCAGGGCCGCGTGAACGGCGTGAACGAGGATTTCTCGCACGTGCTCGAGAACATTGCCCCCGGTCAGCACCGCAAGCTCACATTCCGCCTCAACTACAATCCAAACACTCCTGATGATGAGGTGGGAACTGTCGACGGTCAGGGCATCGTGGTGAGCTGCAGCACCAAGACCGTTAGCGTTGACGGCAGCGTGATTCAGGAGGAGGACATTCAGGAATCCGGCGACCGTCCCAACCAGGAGGAGAAACCGAAACCCGAAGACCCTGATCCTCAGCCCGGCGACGAGGATAAAATTACCTTTACCAGCGAGACACTCGCCAACGACAACGGCAACGGCAATGTGCTTGACGATACTCCCAACAATGCAGATGACTTCGGCGAAGGGAAAAAAGAAGCCAAGATTCACATCCACTCGGAAGCCCCGATTGCATCGCTGAATGTGAAAATTGAATCGAACTTTCTGACCGAAAGCATGCTTTCAGGTGTTGGTCTGACTTCGGAATTTGACCTCGCGAATCCAGTGAAGGACGGCAAAGACTATACCGAGGGACTTAAAGGTCTCGGCTTTAAAGTAGGCGACGAGGTGAAGGGTGAAACTGAACTCGATTTCGATATCACCACGTTTATGCCGCTGATATTCGAGGCCGGCGACCACAAGTTCATAATAACGGTGAAGGATGAGAACGGTGTGAGCAAAACACTTTCCCTCCTTATCCGGAAATCCTAAAAACTGCCGATTGAAATGAAAAAGATAAAAAATATTTTCGCTCCGGCAGCATTGTTCGCTGCATCGCTTATGGCGTTGTGCAGCTGCTCGGACGAAATCCCCTACGACACCGGCGACGGCGAGGGGCGTCTGATAATAAAGACATCCATCAGCAATGATGTGAAAGGTTCGGTGTCGCGCGGCTCGCGTGCCGGTGTAACCGATGATGAGCTGGCCGCCAAGACCCTCATATGGATCTCGAACTCCAAGGGCGTGGTGCGCAAGTACAACGGCATCGGCGAGGTGCCCGCACAGGGTGTGTGGCTGCTTTCCGACAACTACGTGGCCGAGGCATGGACCGGCGACTCGGTTCCCGCCTCGTTCGAGGACAAGCATTTCAAAGCCCGCGAGGAGTTTGCCATCGGGAGCGGAGAAACACGTCAGCTCAACCTCGAGTGCAAGATCGCCAACGTGGTTGTGGTTGTGGACTATGACGAATCGGTGCGCGACCTGGTGTCGGAATGCGTATTCGAGGCCGGACACAAGGCCGGCAAGCTAACCTACGAAGGTCTTGAGGCATCCGGCAAGCCCGGCTACTTCATGATGCCGTCGTTCGATAAAAACATCTCCTACACCTTTACCGCCAAGAACAACCTCAACGACGGCGCAGTGACAAAGCATGGCGCCATCGAGAATGCCAAGCCCGGACATAAGTACACCGTGCATATCAGTCAGGGCGACCCGAGCGTATCGGAATTCGGTGCCGCGCTTTTCGATATCGAGGTGGATGAAACCGAGATTGAAGTTGCCGAGGTGATTGAAATACAGATGGAGCCGGTGATTACCGGGCTTACCCATGATATATCCCAGCCCATTGTGAGCACCGGCGGAGCCTTCGACGAATGCCGCCTGTGGGTGCAGAGCACATCGCACATCGAATATGTAGAGGTGGAATGCCCGGCATTCACGGCTTATCTTGGAGAGGGACAGACCAAATTCGGTGTGCTCAGCATGTCCGACGAAGTAAGGCAGAAACTCGAGGGATATGGCTTCTCCTACAGTCTCATAACCCATAAGAATGATCCCGATAATCCTCAGTTTGAGGAGATGAAGCTCCGTTTCAACGAAAACTTCCTCAGCATCTTCGCCGAGGGTGAGCATACAGTGACCATCACCGTGCACGATGCCAACAATCTCACCGGAGTGGCGCACGTGACATTCACCAGCGCCAAGATGCAGCTCGACCCGCTGCCGTCGGCATCTCCCGCCGTGTGGGCCGACCGCGTCACGCTGACGGCCACCATCCTCAATCCGGATGCCACCAATGCGGCCATTGAATGGCGCCGCCTGGGCTCGCAGCAATGGAACCGGGCCACCCCGGCTGCCGCTCCCGGCGCCCGCGCCGAGGCAGGCACCACAATCACTGCCACAGTGACCGGCCTGACCGCAGGCACAACCTATGAGTATCGTGCCGTGTGCGACGGCTATGAATCCAAGCCCTACACATTCTCCACCGAGGCGGCCGCCCAGCTGCCCAACGCCGGATTCGAGGAGTGGAATACGAGCGGCAAGGCATATCTGGTGTATGCTTCGGATGGCACTATGTTCTGGGACAGCGGTAACCACGGATCCTCAACGATGAACAAGAACGTGACAGTTCCCGCCACCGACAAGAAACATTCCGGCACTTACTCGGCCAAGCTGGAAAGCCAGTTTGTAGGCATCGGCTCAATCGGAAAATTTGCCGCAGGCAACCTCTTTGTCGGTAAATATCTGGCCACGCAGGGCACAGACGGCGTTCTCGGCTGGGGACGTCCGTTCACCTCACGCCCCAAAGCTCTCCGCGGATATGTGCACTACACCCCGGCTGCCATAACGGACGTGGCAAGTAATGCTCCTGCTGAATATGTGAAAGGGGAAATGGACCGTGGCATTGTATATATCGCAATAGTCGATAATACAAAGACCGCCTACAACAGCGAAAGCTGGCCCTGTGTAGTTGAGACCAAGACAACAAAACTTTTCGATAAGAATGATGCCAACGTGATTGCCTATGGCGAGAAGGTGTTTGAAGGCGCAACCGCCGGAAGCGACATGGTGCCGTTCGAGATAACTCTCGACTACCGTACCGAGGATGTGAAGGCCTGCAACATCATCCTCACCATCTCGGCCTCGAAGGGTGGCGACTACTTCACCGGAGGCCCCTCGGTGATGTACGTCGACGACCTCGAACTCGTCTACTGATATCCCTGCTGCTAATCTCCGCCGCTAACTGCCGGCAGAACATTTACCGAATTGCAGGGACATTATGCCTTGGGCATAATGTCCCTGCTTTTTGTGAATATCCCACGCACTGCGCCGGCGCTTCGTAATGGGATAAGCATAGCACCATAGTCCTTAACACAGTGGCATTGCACGGTCTGTGTATCCGTGTGCTTGTAGGGTCGCGACCTGTCGCGACTGCAGGCGGGATGTAGCAGAGGGGCCGTATGTACGGTGTGTCACACAGGGTTGCAGTCGCGACAGGTCGCGACCCTACAATTCGGTGAATGTGATTTCGGTTTGCAAGAAACAAATGCACGGATTTTCGGTTTGTCTCCAAAATCCGCCGGATTTTCGGGGCGTTCCGTTGTGGGATATATGAAACAATGCCGCATCGCTGCGGAGGGCGATGCGGCTTGTTCTGTTTTATGATAGTTGTTGTGTTGTTACGTGTCGGCACCGGGGCGCGATACGTTGCTTTTTATGGTATGTCGGTGGAGGGAGGAGGTGGGTGGCATCAGGCGTTCTTGCGCTTTTCGAGCTGGCGCTCCAGAGCCTCGAGGCAGAGGTCGATGGCTTCCTCGAAGGAGTCGGCCACCTTGGTGGCCACCATCTCGCCTTGCGGCATTGTGACTTTCACCACGGCCTCCTTGTTCATTGCCGTTTCAGGCTTAACCACCGACAGCTTTGCATCGAAGGTGGTGATTGCGGCGTTATGGCGTGCCAGACGTTCAGCTTTCTTGTTGATGAAGGCAACGAGCTTTTCGGTTGCATCGAAATGGATGGCTTGAATTCTTACGTCCATAATCTAAAATCCTCCTTGATTTTGTTTTGCGCGCGGATGCGCGAGTTGGTAATTTTGTTTAAGTTCGCGGTAGGTTATATGTGTATAGACCTGTGTGGTTTCCAATGATTCGTGCCCCAGAAGCTGCTGCACGCTGCGGAGGTCGGCTCCGTTGTTTAGCATGTCGGATGCGAATGAGTGTCGCAGCGTGTGTGGCGACATTCGGGTGGCGTGTGTATGTCCTGTCAGTGCGTTCTTCACGAGCCGGCGCACCAGCACGGGGTAGAGCGGCTTGCCGTCGGGCAGCACGAACAGCCTCCCTTCGGGCGATGGGTCGGCCGATGTGTCGCGCAGCTGCCTGTAGCTCTCTACGGCCTGCGCGAGTTCGGTGCCGAAAGGGATTATTCTTTCTTTATTACGCTTTCCGAGCACTTTTAGTTCGCCGCCCCGGGTGTCCACATCGGCGTCTTTGAGGCCGATAAGTTCGCTCAGACGCATGCCTGTGGAGTAGAACATCAACACGATCAGATGGTTGCGGCAGGCTTCGAAGTCGGTGTGCGCATGAGGATGCTGCTCCATGTCGGCAATGGTCTCTGCCATTTCGGCCTGGCGGACAAACACCGGGAGCTTGCGTGGAGTTTTTGAAAGCGGCACTTCGGCTGCGGGGTTGTAGGTCATGGCGCCAGTGCGCATCAGATAGCGGAACAGGGCGCTGAGCGACGAGCGTTTACGTTTGATTGACCGCTGGCTCACCCCGTTCTCGCTCAGCGACAGAATCCACTGGCGGATGTCGGCCTGACGGCAGGTCTCGGGCTGGAACTCGTCGGGCTTGCCGCCTGTGACGTGGCTGGCGAACTGCTCAATGTCGTTGGCATACGCCAAAACGGTGTGAGCCGAACGATTCAGCTCACACCGCAGATATGTCAAAAATGAATTTATCAACATTGGCGCTTCGTGATGGCGGTTAGGTTTGCCTGATGGCGGTGCATCCGGCGGATGGGGTCACAGCTTGTGGCCGATTCACGAAGTTATAGCAATCTTTTTTTATTTGCAAGTCAAAGCAAACAAAATTTTAGTTGCCGCCATGAAAAAACAGCAAATTGTCAGTGCGGAAATTATTCCTCAACCATGCGGAGCTTCTGCACGTAAACCGCTTTCATCATTTTCTTGCGGTTTGTGACAGAGGGCTTTTCGAATGCCTGACGGCTGCGGAGTTCTTTTACGATACCGGTTTTTTCGAATTTGCGTTTGAATTTTTTGAGAGCTTTTTCGATGTTGTCGCCTTCTTTAACTTGTACGATAATCATTTTTGTTGAGTCTTGTTATGTCGTTTTTGTTTTTAAATTTCTATGGCAAATCAGGCCGGCCAAATGCGTTTAAGGCTTTAGGACAAAGCCTTAACGCCAGATGCGGGCTTCGCAACCTGAGATGTTGCAGCTTTAACAGCCTGCCTTTCCGGACTTTTGCGGGGCAAAATTACTGATATTTTTTCGATTGCGCAAATTTTTTGCCGCCGATTCTCCCCACGTCCCTCAATTTTAACCTGCAATTTTAACATGTGGGAAGGTGTCAGCAGATTTTGAATGTTCTCTTGACAGTATTTCCGTCAGCCTGTGCATTCACCTTTTCCGTTGGAATCGCCTTTTCCGTTGGAATCGCCGAAGGCGATGGGCTGTGGTTAACCCCATGAAAGCGAAGCGCATCATGGGGTGCTGGAGAACGGATGGAGTGCACCTCGGAGAGGTCGCGGCTGTGAAATCCCCCTGTTAGCAACATTATTCCACATTTTCCCATCTATCCACGGCCGCTACCTCTTCGAGGTGCGTCGTTCACTCCACCCTATTCACCCCATGATGCGCTGCGCTTTCATGGGGTTAACCACGGCCCATCGCCTCTGGCGATAGTGTGAAGGGCGCCTATAATAAATGGAAAATCCGGAAAGATTCTTCGTTTATGAAGCGTATTGCCGGTATCCGCCGGGTAGCTGCGGCCCTTTAACGTTGGCGGCAGGGTTGATGCAGTAAATTGCGCCGGAAGTTGACTGTCTAAATATGATTGAAGGTGCGAGGAGAAAGATATTTTTGCTGAAATGTTGCCGGTTACGCAAAAAAGATGTACCTTTGCGGCTGCAAACCGGCAACGCGCAGGTCCCGGCTCGTCAAAAAGCTGCAGCGGCCGCGAGGCAGCCAGGTTTGACCGTGATTAAATTTTTTCTTTTTTTACCTCTTAAAAATCTCTGAAAGAATGCATTTAAATTCTGACGAAAAAGTAGAGATCTTCGAGAAATACGGTAAGGGCAAGACTGACACTGGCTCTCCTGAAGCCCAGATTGCATTATTCTCGGTCCGTATCGCTCATTTGACTCAGCACCTGAAGTCAAATCACAAAGATCATACAACTGCACGTGCCCTGAAAGCTCTGGTTGGTAAGCGCCGCCGTCTGCTTGATTATCTGATCAAGAAGGACATCACCCGCTACCGTGCCATCATCGCCCAGAAAGAGCTCGGCATCCGTAAATAAATCCGCAGGGAGCGCCAGCCGCTCCTATTCCGGATTTTCGGAACTTACAATGCACCGGCATCATTCCGCATCAGGATTGTGCCGGTGCATTATTTTTTTTTGCATGCTGCAACCTTTCGGCCGCAACGTGCATCTAATATACAAAAACCGATATTTGAACATGAAAAAGACAATGCAAAGACTCGGCGTTGCGGCCATGGTGGCCGTGATGGCAGTGATGGGTACGGGATGTGTCTACAGCGGCGCACTCACCCTGAGTGAACAGGACAAGAAGGTGGTGAGCAAGACTATTCCCGTCAAACAGTTCGACCATCTTGACGTGGCCACAGGCATAAACGTGACTTACACCCCCGGTGCGACACGCGAAATGAAGGTGACGGCTCCGGCCTGCCTGATGGAGCGGCTCGAGGTGAAACAGAAGGGTGGGGAACTCAAACTTATACTCAAATCGCGAGAACATCAGGACGCATCGTTTTCCGATCTGTTGCGTAAACTCAAATCGGAGGATGGAGTGAAAGTGCAGCTTTCCTCACCCTCGCTTAAGGAGATTGAGACTTCGAGCGGCGCTTCGGTCAAGGCTGTGTCGCTCCCGAATGTCTACGAACTTGAGTTCTCCGCATCAAGCGGAAGCGAGATTGAGGTCGGCAGTCTTGAGGCCGGAAAATTCGAGGCCGATGCCTCGAGCGGAGCGGTTATCAAGGTGAAGGCCGCCAGAGTAAACGATATGGTTGCCGACGCATCGAGTGGCGCAGAGATAAAGATAAGCGGCATCAAGGCCGTGAAAGTGGAGGCCGATGCCTCGAGCGGAGCTGAGATAGAGCTTGCCGGTGAGGCTCAGGATGTGGATTTCGAAGCGTCGAGCGGAGCGTCGGTCAACGCCCGGGATCTGAAAGCCGGGACGGCGTCGGTGGGCGCCTCGTCGGGCGGTTCGGTCAAATATAACGCGCGCACCACAAAGCATGACAAATCAAGAGACATAAAGAACTATTATAAGGACTGATTGGAGGCCCTCACGCAGGGCTGAATGATGCCAACGGGGCGGACCGCAATGCGGTCCGCCCCGTTGGGTTATGTTGTGATGATGTGTTTAGCCCGCACAAACGGGCTGCAGCACACGGCTTACTGCAGGGTGCCTGCGTTGGCCTGGTTGATCATGTTCTGGTCGGCGGTGATGTAGATTTCCACACGGCGGTTCTGTGCGCGTCCGGCAGCAGTGTCGTTCGATGCCACATAGTCGGCCATGGGGATGCCCTGTGCGCTGAGACGGGTGGGCGAGATGCCGCTGTTGGCAAGGAAGCTCTCCACGGATGCCGCGCGGCCGTTGCTGACGCGTGTGTTAACCTCCATAGAGCCGGTGTTGTCGGTGAAGCCGTAGATCTGCACGTTGGTGTCGGGATTCTGACGGAGGGAGTTGGCGAACTGGGCCAGTTCGGTCTGGGCGTTGGCGCTGAGCGAAGTGCCGTTGGTGGGGAAGAGGATGCCGCCGGGGAAAGTGACCTTGATGGCCTGGAGACCGTTGTTGTCGGTTACAGTCTGAACCTGGGCGTCCTTGAGCTGCTGCTGGAGTTCGGCAGCCTGTTTGTCCATTTTCTTGCCGATCAGAGCGCCTGCGCCGGCACCGACAGCAGCACCGATTGCCGAACCGATGGCTGCGCCTTTGCCGCCTCCGATCAGAGCGCCGATGCCTGCGCCGAGAGCGCCGCCGCCACCGCCGCCGATGAGGGCGCCTTTACCGGTGTTGGTCATTGACGAGCATCCTGAGAGGAGCATTCCGGCTGCCAGGGCAGCGCAGCAGATAGTCTTTAATGATTTCATGTCGTTATGTTGTTAGTGTTAGTGTTTCGTTGCAAAGTTACGTTTTTTCTATTAAATACAACTTCGGCCGTTGTTTTGTTTGCACATCCGTCAGCCGGAGATGGCCTGCGTGGAATCCGGCTTATTCTACGTGGGCCATGAAAAAATTTTTAACAGCTGACAATCTTTTTTTGAGGATTGCCGGAAAATGCTTAATTTCGCCAATGGGGAGGGAAAACAATAAAGAATCGACACTAAAAGCATAAAATTTTTATGGCTTCGTCAATTTGGAAGGGCAATACCGGGAAAACACGTCTTATAAGCCATTTTTGCGCACTGCTTGTAGTTGTGGCGTGGGGCGCATCGTTCGTGAGCACGAAGGTGCTGACGAACAACGGACTCGGCCCCGTGGAGATTTATATCTACCGTTTTGTTCTGGCCTATACGCTGGTGCTCATAGCGTGCCATAAGAAACTGCTCGCCGACAGCTGGCGCGACGAGCTGTTTTTTGCCGTCTGCGGCCTGTGTGGCGGCTCCATTTATTTTATCGCGGAAAACACTGCCGTAAACTACACCCGTGTGAGCGATGTGTCCATGATCACCACATTGTCGCCGCTGCTCACCACATTGCTTGTGGGGGCGCTCTACAAATCTGAACGCCCCGGGAAGTGGACCTACATAGGTTCGGTGATAGCCTTCCTCGGCGTGGGATGCATCGTGTTCAAGGACGGTCTGGATTTCTCGGCCCAGACTTCAGGTGGCGCGAGTGCCATGATCGGTAATTTCCTGGCGCTGGGTGCGGCATTCGCATGGGCCATCTATTCGGTGGTGCTCCGCAGGCTTAACGTCACCTACTCGGCGCAATTCATCACACGCAAGACGTTTTTCTACGGGCTGATAACGGCGTTGCCGTTCTGGATGGTGTCGGCAGAGCCGGCATCGTCGCCTCAGGTGCTCCTGCGCCCCGACGTGCTGGGCAATCTGCTGTTTCTTGGAGTTGTATGCTCCATGACGGCCTACATACTTTGGTCGGCGGTTATGGGCGTTCTCGGCGCCATAACCACCAACAATTATCTGTATGTGCAGCCTATAGCCACAATGGTGATTGCGGCCATACTGTTTGCAAACGACCCCATCACGCTGATGGGTTGCTTCGGCGCGTGCCTCATTATCGGCGGCCTCTGGCTGGGCGACTACATGACACGGCGTGAGGCTTTGCGCCGGGGTTGAGCCTTGATAATAAACCGCGCAGCGCCGTGTCCCTTAGTCCGGGACACGGCGCTGCGTAGTTTATGTGGCGTGTATGCAGTGGGTCAGGCCTGCGTGGCGGGAGCAGCAGGTGCCACGGGGGCAGCGGCAGCCGGGGTGGGCAGGATGCGGGCTTCCCAACCCAGAGCGCTTGCGCCGAGCACTGCCGCATCGGCTTCCTTCAGCTCCGATACCAGGATTTTCACTTTACCTTTCCAAAGATTCATCACATGATTCTCGAACGAGTTTCTCAAAGGCTTCATCAGCATCTCACCGCTTTTGGCCAGACCGCCGAAGATAACGAACGCTTCGGGAGCTGAGAAAGCGGTGAAATCGGCCAGAGCCTGACCGAGAATTTCGCCGGTGAAGTTGAAGATATCTTTTGCGAGCTGATCGCCGGCCACAGCTGCATCGTAAACGTCTTTCGAAGTTATGTCGTCAATCTGCATGTTGCGCAGCAGCGACTCGTCGCTGGGACGCGCCTCAAGGAATTCGCGGGCGGTGCGTGCCACGCCGGTTGCCGAGCAATAAGTTTCGAGGCATCCGGTGCGTCCGCAGCCGCAGAGGCGCCCGTTGTTGCGCTTCATGGTCACGTGGCCGAGCTCGCCGGCAAAACCGTCGTGTCCGTAGACAAGCTGGCCGTTTATCACGATGCCGGAACCCACGCCAGTGCCGAGGGTGATCATGATGAAATCCTTGAGTCCGCGTGCCGCGCCATAGGTCATTTCGCCGATTGCGGCGGCGTTGGCATCGTTGGTCACGGATACGGGAATGCCGAATTTGTCGGCCACAAGCTGAGCCAGAGGTATCGGGGTGGGCCAGGGGAGGTTGACACCGTCCTCGATGTTGCCGGTGTAGTAGTTGGCGTTGGGTGCGCCTATACCGATGCCGTGAATTTTGTCGTCGGCATTATGTTCTGTGATAAGTTTTGAAAGCTCGGTGTGCAGTTCATCGATATAATCTTCGACCGCAGCGTGTTTGCGTGTTTTGATTGAGGAACTTGCGATTACGGCACCGCGTGCGTCGACAATTCCGAACACAGTGTTTGTTCCGCCGATGTCGATTCCGACTACATATGGTTTGCTCATTTTAAGGTAAGATATTAAGTTTTGGTTTTAGATGTATTTTTGATGTTATCTTCAGGGCAAAGATAACAAAAAATATGATACGCCGGTTGCTTTGTACTCATAAATAAACATAAGGCCACGCTGCAGAATAAACATAAGGCAACGCTTCAGGTGGCGTGCTTACCTGAGTGCACCCCGGCATTCTGTGCATCCTTTGCGGGTGCTTGACATGAAAAGGCGCTGTGCCTTCGTTTAAAAAGATGGTCACAGCGCCGTAAAGCATGGTTGCAGGCTTTTCCCCGGAATTTACTGTTTGGGGGTTATGGAGATTGCGAACCCTCCGCCGGGCGCGGCCTTGAGGTCGAGCTTGGTTTTGGAGGTGACCTCTTTGCGGGTGATGGTGTAGGCCTGCGGATTGGTGAGATAATGCGCGTCGGGAGCGTCGGCATAGATCACTGCCTCGTATTTGCGCCCCTTGTCGAGGAAATCGAGCGGCAGGCGGGTGGCGTGGCCATGCTCGGAGGCGGTGCAGCCCACAAACCAGTTGTCGGTGCCCTTGGCTTTGCGTGCCGCCACGATGTAGCGTCCGGGCTCGGCCTCGAGGTATTTGCTGTCGTCCCAGTCAACAGCCACATCCTTGATGAACTGGAAGGCATCCATGAAACGCTCATACGATTCGGGCACGTCGGCCGCCATCTGCAGCGGGCTGTACATGGTGACATACAGGGCGAGCTGGCGGGCGAGGGTGCTGTTCACGTGTCCCACGCTGTTGGGGTTGACTTTCTGCATGTTCATCTCGAAGATGCCGGGAGTGTAGTCCATCGGGCCGCCCTGCAGGCGGGTGAAGGGGAGCACCGTGGTGTGCGAGGGCTTGTTGCCCGCGAACGACTCGTATTCCGTACCGCGTGCCGATTCGTTGCCGATGAGGTTGGGATATGTGCGGCACAGACCGGTGGGACGCACTGCCTCATGGGCATTAACCATGATTTTATGCTTGGCGGCTTCCTTCACGGCATAGAGGTAATGGTTGTTGAGCCATTGGCCGTAGTGATGCTCGCCGCGCGGAATCATGTCGCCCACATAGCCGCTCTTCACGGCGTTGTAGCCGTATTTGTTCATCAGATTGTAGGCCTGCTCCATGTGGCGCTCATAGTTGCGCACCGATCCGGAGGTTTCGTGGTGCATCATCAGCTTGACGCCTTTCGAGGCGGCATATTTGTTGAGCCCTTCAAGGTCGAAGTCGGGGTAGGGGGTGACGAAATCGAACACATAGTCCTTGGAGTGTCCGAACCAGTCCTCCCAACCCACGTTCCAGCCTTCCACGAGCACCTGGTCGAAACCATGCTCTGCGGCGAAGTCGATGTAGCGCTTCACGTTCTCGGTGTTGGCCGGATGGCGGCCGTGAGGCTTGGTCTTGCTGTAGTCGATTGTGTCGAGTTTCACGGAGGGGAGGTCGTAGGTGTAGCTCCACTCCTTGCCGTGGCCGATCATCTCCCACCATACGCCCACATACTTCACGGGCTTGATCCATGAAGTGTCCTCGTAGGCACAGGGTTCGTTGAGGTTGAGGATGAGGTTGGATGCGAGCATGTCTCGGGCATCGTCGCTCACCATCACCGTGCGCCACGGGGTCTTGGCAGGCGCCTGCATGTAGGCCTTGTTCCCCTTGGCATCGGGTGTGAGCCACGATTCGAACACCATGTTCTTGTCGTCGAGGTTGAGGTGCATGCACGAATAGTCAACCAGCGCTGCTTCGTGGATGTTGATGTAGAGGCCGTCGTCGGTTTTCAGTTGCAGGGAGGTCTGCACGCCGGTGGGTGAGAACTGAGTCTGCGAGGCGTTGCTTGTGATGGCGCCCTGCATGAGCGAGCGGATTTCCGACAGGCGCGATTCAGTGTAATCGTATTCCTGCGTGTCGTAGTCGCCGGCAATCCACCATGCTGTGTGGTCGCCGTCCATGCCGAACTGCGAGTGCTCCTCTTTCACCACGAAGTACACAAGGTTCTTCTGCTGCGGGAATTCGTAGCGGAATCCCATGCCGTCGTCGTACACGCGGAAGCGGAGGTTCATGAACCGGTCGGTCTCCGGCTGTTTCATCTCCACCAGGAGTTCGTTGTAATGGTTGCGGATGTCGCGTGTCTCGCCCCATACGGGCTGCCATGTCTCGTCGGTGGATCCGGTTTTAGTGCCGATGATTTCAAAGCCTTTCATGAGGTCGGGCGCGTCGGCCAGTTCGAGCCCGAGATGCGAGGGGCGCACCACGGTCTTGCCGTCGAAGGTCATGGAGTAGGTGGGCACCCCGTCGGGGGTGTCGACCGACACCATGATCCGTCCGTCGGGCGAGGTCACATCCACTGCGGCGGCCAAAAGCGGCATCGCTGCCAGTGCTGCTGTTAAAAATCGGTATGTCATTTTGCTGTTTGGGAGTTTTGAAGGAGGATAATGGAGAGGATGTTGCAAAACTGCCGGATTCCGGGGTTATGCAACACCCTCGTCGCGTTTATTCGATTACGATCATTGCCCAGTATTTGAGCGAGGGGAGGGTGAAGGTCACTTTCCCGTCGGTCTGGGTGAAGGGGAGTTCCACCACGGCGCCCCCGTGATAGTCGGGCGATGCCGTCCAGATGCGGTTCACCTTGGTGGGATAATCCACCGTGAGCGGGAGGTCGAGGGTGAGGCGCGGTGCGGTGCGTGTGCCGTTGAGGTCGCGCCAGCTCAGGTTGTCGATATTGCGGAAGTTGAGCAGATGAATCACATCGGCGTTACCCACTTTGCGGGCATACGTGGTGACGTTGCCGCGTTTCGGCGGCCATGCGGCCACCGAGACCTTTTTCGAGGCGTCGGCGCATGCAAGCCCTGACTGGAATTCAGACTGCGTGGAAGTGCCGCGCAGCAGATTCTGGTAAGCGGTCATGAAGTCGTAGTAGCGAATCATGGCGGTGCGCAGCTCCTCGGTCATTGCCAGGGGAGAGGCAGGGAAATATTCGCGCGAGAGCATGTGGTCGCCCAGCTCGAGGTGCGAGCCGCCGAGAGCCATCATCACGGCATCGGCCATAAGGATACCGGGGGTGTTGAACTCGCCGCTGGTGCTTCCGGCCTTGTCATAGTTCATGTAGGCTGCAAACACCGTGCGCAGCGAGTTGGAGCTGTAGGTGTCGTTTGCCTTTATGATTCTGTGAAGGTCCTCGAAATCGGGTTCGTCGCCCCATACTTCGTTGTAGCAGAAGTCCACTTTGCCCGAACCTGCAATCTGCGAGGCTCCGTAGCTGCTCACGGCGTTCATCACCAGACGTTTCTCCGGATGGCGGGTTTTCATTGCATCGATAAACGAGCCATACCCTTTGGGGAGGTTGATTTTAGTGCCGTTCCAGTCGTAGAGGTCGGCGCGCTGGCCGAGCTGGTCGATCTGATAGCCGTCGAAAGCGAAATTGGCATAGACATCGTCGTTGCGGTCGCCGATGTACTGCTGCCATTCGGTGTTGGAGGGGTCGACAAGGTAGATGCTGCTTTTCCATGATGAGGGGAGCGAGTGCATGTCCTTGTCGCCGCGGCTGGTGTTGCGGAAGGCGTACCATTCCTCTTTCACACCGTCCGTTGCGGCATCGTCGAGAGCACCGAAGCAGAGGTTGTAGAACATGGATTTCATTCCGAGACCATGCTGCACGTCGATGTACTTTTTCACCACCGAAGTGTACACGTCGCGGTTGGCGATGTCCTTGTAGACGTCGAGCAGATTGTCGCGTGTGCCGCCAAGAGGCCAGTGGTGCTTGTTGTGCCAGTCCTGGAACTGCACGCCGTTGATGTGGCAGCGGTTGAGGTAGGCCATCTCGTTTTCGATTACACCGTCGGAGAGTTTCGAACCGTCGAAGGTGGCCACGAAGCCGTAGCGGGGGAAACGTGTCCAGTCGCTCGACACGTCAACGGCTATGGTTCCGAGAACGGTCTCGCTGTTGTCCTGTTCCTGACGGTACACTTCAGCCATGTAGCCGGTGAAATCGGCCCCGGCGGGTGTCCATGTCCATGAGGTTGCGGTGAGAGGTTCGTCCTTGATCACTTCGGCTCCGTTGCGGTAGCGGATGCGTGCGCCGGCGGGAACTTCGGAAGCTGTGAAACGCACGGCCTCGCCCGGGGCGTAGCATGCTTTGTCGGTGTTTAGTTCGACCGAGAGGTTCGAACGGATGGGAGTCACCGATTCGACCCCGCCGGAGGGCCCTCCCCCCGGAACGGGGGAGGGTGCGGGTTCTGGAGTGTCGTCACTGTTGCTGCAGGCTGTGGAGAGAATAAGCAGTCCTGCGATAAGTAGATTCATTTTTGGCATGTTGGATTGTGTGTAATAAAGGTTAATTCCGGGCAATCACCACTTCTTCCAGAAGCTGGTTGAGGGTTACCGTGTAGTTGCCCGCGTCGGTTATGCGCCATTTGAGGTCGACACCACCTACGGAAATATCCTTGTATTGCTCCTGACACCCGTCGTCGCTCTTGTTGATGAAGATGACTTTCTGGGTTGTGCCGGTGGGAGCCTCTCCTTCGGATGCTGCGAGGAACCATGCTCCGTTCCAGTCCTCCTGCTTGTCGGGGGAGAATTTCATTTCACCTGCGTTGAGATGTCCGCTCCAGGTGAAGATGTTGGGGTCCGAAGCATCCTGGGTCATGGGGGTGGCGTTGCCGAGGTCCCATCCGTTGGGAGTGGCGTCGCCCACCATGTACATTTCGGTGTAGGGGGTGAAGAGTGTCATGAGCATACGTTCGGCGCCCGGGCGTATGTCAAGGCAGATCTTATAGGCCAGATTGGTTTCAGCTGCGTTGAGAACCCACTTGTTGTCGGGGTCGAAGCCCTTGATGAATTCCACCTCGGGGTCGGTGTAGGGAGCATTGGCATGAGCTGCCTTGTACATGTTCTCCCATGAACCGTCGGCTGTGCCGAACTTGAATTCTCCTCCCTTGGTGAAGAATACACCCAGGCGGAACAGGAACGGATCGAGCGGATCCTGCGACATTTCGCGGAAGCCCCAGTCGGTCTCATTGCCCACGAAATAGATCTGCGAGTAGGGCGGTGTGATGCCTTCGGTCTGGGTGAATGTCACTGTGAGGTTGAGCAGATTTACATCAATCTTGTAACAATGAGCCTCTTCGATGGCGAACTGGAGGTCCGGCTGGTCATCTGCCGTTCTATAAACGAGTTGCCCGTCACCATTATTGTTATAGGAGGGGAGGAATTGTCCGAGAGTGGTAATGAATTTGAAATTACCGGGAGTAAGGTTGCCCGTCCAGGTGAACACACCGTTGTTCGTGCGGCTCATTTCAGTGGCATTATCTGCACTCCATCCGTTGGGGGTGGCGTCGCCTATGAGGTAGAGCGTTGTGGTTACGGGTTCGTAAGGAGTCACCGTGAAGTGGCTTTCGGCCACCTGTTCGCCGTCGATGCCGTTAACTGTAGCCGTGAGGCGGGCGTCGAGAGCGATGGGCTGGCCCGGTTGTGCGCCGAATTCCGAACGGACGAGGTCGTTGAGCTCCTCGACGGTAGGATTCCAGTTGTACACCTGCTGCTGGGCGTCCTTTATGACGGAGGCATTTGCGAAGCCTGTGCCGGCTTCGGCAAGTTCAAGGGTGTAGCTTATACGCGCTCCGGTGCCGAAGTTGGTGCCTGTGGTCCAGGCAAGTGACAGGGCTTCTACGGCATGGTCCCTTTCATTGAGGACCACCTCGGTTTTGTTGGCGCTGAGAGCCAGTTCGGCCGAGCCCTTGTCAAGCTCCGTGTAATCGTTGTCGCTGCACGAGCAGAGAGCCATGGCCACTGTCGCCGACATGGCGACATATATATGTTTCAGTTTCATGTCTGTGTCTGTGGTTTGAGAAATTAATAACCGGGATTCTGGGTCATGAGGGGGTTGGCATCGATTTCAGTCTGCGGGATGGGGAAGAGCAGACGCTCCTTGGTGGCGTTTGTCTTGCCGATGGAGTGCAGGAAATCGAGGGCGTAGTTGCCGTTGTCGATGCGGATGAGGTCGAACCAGCGGTGTCCTTCGAATGCCAGCTCCATGCGGCGCTCGTGGATAATGGCCTCACGCATGTCGGTTTTGGAGATTGTGGATGGGAGAGGTGCCAGTCCGGCGCGGTGACGCACGATGTTGATGGGGCCACGGGCATTGGTGGTCTGGTTGAGCTCGTTGAACGCTTCGGCCTGCATCAGCAGCACGCCTGCATAGCGGTAGACCACGAAGTTGGCGGGGCTGGTGTCGGTTTCGGGAGAAATGTCCTTAGATACAAGGAATTTGCGCACGTTGTAGCCGGTGTTCGACCATTGGGGGCGGTAGGCTTTGCCTTCCCAGTCGGGGCATCCTTCATAGAACACGGTTATGGGTTTGCGCAGGTCGCCTTCCTCATACTGGTCCATGAACTCCTGTGTGGGCTGGTTCCATCCCCAAGAGCCTGCCACCAGACCCGAGCCGCGCGGACCCATGAATGTGGAGAGCCATGATGCATAGGGGGTATTGCCCCAGAAGTCTGATTCGGTACTGCCGGAATACTGTACCTCGAAAATCGATTCGGCACCGTTGCGCACGGGGCAGTTGAAGTTGTCGGCATAGGGGCAGTTGGCCAGATCGTAGCCAAGGGCGGTGATTTCGTCGCAGAGGTCGATCACCTCATTGTAGAGCGAGGGGTTGGAGGGTGCGAGTGTCAGATAAATGTCGGCAAGCATGTACATTGCGGCCTCCTGACATGCGCGGCCTTTCTGATGGTCGTCGTATTCATACTTGGGGGGAAGCAGGTTGATGGCCTGCGAGCAGTCGTCGATGATCTGGCGGTAGGTCTCGTCGAGCGATGTGCGTGCAATGGCGCTCGAAGTGTCGGGGTCATACGGCTCAAGGCGCATAGGCACACCGCCGTACAGGCGTGCGAGCAGGTAGTAATAGTGTGCGCGGAGGAAGAGGGCCTCGCCCATTGAGCGTTCACGGATGTCGTCGCTCACGGCGTCCGAGCTGTTGAGGGCGCTGATGAGGTTGTTGCACTGTGCGATGCCGATCCAGGGTGAGCGCCACATGTACAGGGCCATGGCATTGTCGCTGAGAGTGGTGAAATTGGCTGCCTGGATGGTTTCTATACCGTCGTCGCCACCTCCGGCGCCAACGTTGGAGTTGCCGGCAACGATGTCGAGCGACCATATGCGCTGGTTGTAGAGATTGGAGGAGCGGAGAGGGATATAGCAGGCGTTGGCCATGGCTACGGCCACATCGTCGGTCACGTTGGTCTGCGGGTCGACGCGGTCGTATGGTGTCTTGTCAAGGAAATCTTCACAGGAGGTGAAGGACGCAGCCAGCAGGAGCGCTGTCAGCGGATATATCAGTTTTTTCATGAGTCGGAATTGCGGTTAGAAGTTGAATGAAAGTCCTACATTGAATGTGCGTGCAGGCGGGAAGCTCGAATAGTCGATGCCGTCGATGCCCACTTCGGGGTCCAGACCCTTGTAGCCTGTGATGGTGGCCACGTTCTCGCACGAGAAGATTACGCGTGCCTGTTCGAAGCCGATGCGGTCGAGCAGTCGTGCGGGGAAGTTGTAGGCCAGTGTGATGTTCTTGAGGCGCAGGTAGGCTCCGTTTTCAACCCAGCGGTCGCTGATGCGGTTGTTGCCGTTGGGGTCGGCCCACACGGCGCGGGGCATTTCAAACGATGTGCCGGGGCCTGTCCAGCGGTCGGCTGTGGATGCATACTGGTTGTAGGCGGCCGACATGCTTTCCATGGCCGAGCGTGTGCGGTTGTAGATTTTGTTGCCGGCAACGCCCTGCAGGAATATCGACAGCTCGAAGCCTTTGTAGGTGAAGCGGTTGTTCATGGAGAAGAGCCAAGTGGGGTTGGGGTTGCCGATCACGGTGCGGTCGTCGTCGTTGATGACACCGTCGTTGTTGAGGTCGCGGAAACGGATGTCACCGGGTTCGGCACCGGGCTGCACGGCGTGTGCACGGATCTCGTCGGCAGTCTGGAACACGCCGTCGGTTACATAGCCGTAGAACACGTTCATGGGGAAGTCGGCGGCCAGCATGGTGGCGTAGGCACCGCCGAACTGGTTGCGCCACAGCGGTGTGTCACTGTTGAGGTCCTTGATTTTATTCTTGTTGTAGGTTACGGTGAGGTTGGTTTCCCAGCCCAGTTCGCCTGTGAGGTTTACGGAGTTGGCGGTGAGTTCCCATCCGATGTTGCGCACCTTGCCGGCGTTGATATAGGTGTCGAAGGTGTCCTCAAAACCGGTGGTGATGGGGAATGCTGCCTTTACAAGCATGGAGTTGGTGTTCTTGATATAGCCGTCGAGCGACACGTTGATGCGGGAATTGAGCAGCGATACGTCAACACCGGCGTTGAACTGCTCGATTTCCTCCCAGTGTATCGACGAGTTGGCGAGCACCTGCGAATAGAGGGCTGACTGTTCGGCGTTGTCGAGCGATGTGCCGAAGGGGTAGAGCAGGGTGACGAGTGTCTGGATGTGGTCGTAGTTGCCCACCGATGCCTGCGAACCGGTCTTACCGTAGCCCAGGCGGAGTTTGAGGTCGTTCACCGCGATATCCTCAGGGAAGAAATCCTCGGCCGAGATGCGCCATGCAGCCGATGCCGAGGGGAATGTGCCCCAGCGGTGGTTCTTGCCGAAGCGGCTCGAGCCGTCGCGGCGCACGGTGGCGGTGAGGAGGTATTTGTTGTCGTAAGAGTAGTTGGCACGCGCCATGTAGGAGAGGAGTGCCCATTCATTCTGCGAGCCTGCGAGGTCGTTGATTTTCTCGCCGTTCTCAAGCTGGTGCACGTTGTCGAACAGGAAGCCGTTCATCTGGCCGTTCATCCAGTAAGCGTGGTTCCACTGTGCCGACATACCGGCCATCACGTTGAGCGAGTGCTTCTTTGCGAAGGTGTAGTCGAATGTGAAATAGTTGTCCCACAGGTAGGTGAAGTTGCGGTTCGACGACTGGTACTGAGTGCTCTCCTCAACGGGAGTGGGCTTCCAGTCATATTTCGGTGTGAACGATTCGTCGAAGAAGAATTTGCCGTCGAAACCGAACAGCGAGCGGAATTGAAGCCAGGGGGTGAAAGTGATGTCGGCTGCCACGTTGGCAAGGAGGTTGTAGCCGTTGGTTTTGCTGCGGTTCATTTCGTTTGTGCCTATCGGGTTGCGCACGCTGCCGTACCATTCGGAGTTGCCCGAGGGGCCGCTCCACTGGCCGTCGTCGGTCTTCACAGGGAAGGTGGGGAGTGCCTGCATGGCGTCCCACATGCTGTAGGAACCGGATTTTTTCACGTCGGCGCTGAAAAGGAGGTTGTTGGAGAGTTTGAGCCAGCTTTTGAGCTTCACGTCGTTGTTGCTCTGGATGGTGAAGCGGCGGTAGTCAACGTTGCGTACAATGCCGCTCTGGTCGAGGAATCCGGCCGAGAAATAGTAGTGTGCCTTGTCGTTTCCGCCGGAGTAGCTCACGTTGTAGTTCTGCATCACGCCGGTCTGCAGCAGTTCGTCAACCCAGTTTGTCGACCGTGTGAGAGTGGAGGGGTCGGCCCAGTCGGGGTTGGTGTTGTGTCCGGCCTGCGAAAGCATGTCGTTGCTCAGTGCCGCGTAGCCTGCGGCGTCGAGCAGGTTCATCTTCTTGGAGGCGTTGGAGAATGCGGCGTTGACCGATACGGACAGGCGCGAGGTGCCGGTGACGCCCTTGCGGGTGGTGATCATGACCACGCCGTTGGCGCCGCGCGAACCGTAGATGGCTGTGGCCGAGGCGTCCTTGAGCACATCGAGGCGCTCTATGTCCTGCGGGTTGAGGTTGTTCAGACCAAGGTCGGTGGGCACACCGTCGATTACTACAAGGGGGTCGCAGTTCATGATTGAACCGAGGCCGCGCACTTTGATGGTGACGTTGTCGCCGGGTTTGTTGCCGCCCACGATGTTGACACCGGCAATCTTACCCTGGATGGCCTGACCAACGTTGTTTACAGGCACGTCCTTGATGTCCTTGGCGCCGAGCGACGATACGGCTCCGGTGAGGTCGCTTTTCTTTAATGTACCATAACCGATCACCACCACTTCGTCGAGCATCGATTCGTTTTCGGTCATGGTCACGTTGATGGTGCTGCGGCCTTCAATGTTGACGGTCTGCGAGGAGTAGCCGATGTAGGAGAAGCGCAGCTGCCCCAGGGGATCGGCTTTGATGGTGTACTGGCCGTCGATGTCGGTGGCCGTGCCGTTGCCGGAGTTGTCTGCGATAACACTGGCGCCTATGATCGGGTCGCCGTTCTGGTCCGTTACCGTTCCCGTTATGCTTATCTGTTGCGCCGACAGCAGTTGTGTGCCGACAACAAACAGCAGCAACAGGAACAGATGGTGAAATCTGTTGTTTTTGGTTGCCATGTTTTTGATATTAGGATTTAATTATTGTGATTAAATGATATTTAGATTTATTGATGGTAATTAGATTTAATTTGGTGTTTGTATCGCAAAGTTATAAGTTGAAACAGCCCATGTCAACTCCATGTATTGAAAATATAGTGATATTTGATGTTTAGTTGTTTTGTTTATAGGTGGTTATGCTTTACGAAGAGTCGATAATAAGTAGTGCTCATGGAGTGGAAAATACAAAAAAAGGAGCATCTCCTGCAAGAAAATGCGCCGGCGTGTCCGGTTGATGAGGCACTCCGGAAGTGTCATGGAGTGTGAACGGAAATTAAATCAGGCATCGTTGCGGCGGCCGAGTTTTATCACTTCCTGTTCGAGCTGGTTGCGGTCGCCTTTGGCTTTGTTGCGCACTTTGGTCCGGTAATTATAGATTGTGGTGAGCGAATAACGCAGGAACTTGGCTATGCTGTCGCTGTCGGTGATGCCGAGGCGTATCAGCGCGAAGATGCGCAGTTCGGTGTTGAGTGTGCCCTCTTTCTTGGGGATAATGGCTTCCTGCGGTTGCAGCAACTGGTTGAAATCTTCCACAAATGTAGGGAAAAGGCTGAGGAACGTCTGGTCGAACTGGTCGTAGAACGCTTTCAGCTCGTTGTCGATGGGTGTGGTGGATTTAAGGGCTTTGACAAGTTCGGCTGTCTTTCCGGTATTATAGAGTTTGCCCAGCGATTTGCGGTAGAGATCAAGCTTGTCGATATACTCCAGACACTGGTCCATGTAGCGGCCGATGTAAACCTCTTTCAACTCGGAAATTTCTGCTATGTCGCGGTTGGCGTCGTGCAGATTGCGGTTGGATTTCTGCAGTTCGGCGTTGAGTTCGTTGAGCCGTTCGTAGGCTTCCTGTATGGTTTTGCGCGCTTCGGCCACCTTCTTCATCTGCTTGCGGGTGTAGGTGAGCAGCGCCAGCAACACCAGGGTCAGCACGGTGATGATAAGGATGGCCCATGTGAGCATCCGTTTCTGCGACTGGATTTTGTCTACATAAATATTATTGATGACGGGATAAAACGCGTTCAGTTCGATGATGCGCTGACGGGCGTTGCATTTGGTGGCGTCGTCCACGGCAATTGTAAGGAATCTGTAGGAGCGCTCCAGGTCGCCTTCCTTATATAGAAGGAATGCCAGTTGGCGGAGCGCCACATATTCGCGCACGGCCGACTTCATGTCGGCTATCGACGATATGAGCAGCTCTTTTTTCTGATTTTCAGTGTCACCCAGAAGGGAGTAGGATTCCGACAGGGTCCATGCGCATATGGCCAGGCCGTGTACTGCCAGATTATGGTCTTCCCGGTATTTCTTGAGGATTGCCACGGCATCGGCCGGATGCCCGTTGGCGTTGAGCTTGTCGGCCTTGATGATGGTCCATGTGAGCGAATCAGGATCGTTGACAGCCAGGAGCGAATCGCGGTACATGTCGGTGAGCCTTCTGTAGCGTTGTCGCTCAGGCTCGAAGGCGGCATAGTCGGCCAGACGTCCGTAGACGGTACGTTTTATATGGAAATAAAACGGGTGCAAATAATCGGGAAGCTGCTCGAGCCGGATGGGTTTCATAAGGTCGGCGCACTCTTTGTACATAGCCGTGGCGTTGAGTATGTTGGCCTGGTTCATGCGTGCGTTCATCAGCAGCACGGAGTCGGCGAGGGCTGTGGCTATCCGTTCGCGTTCGAGACTAAGGGTGAATGCCGAGTCGGTGTTGAACGGTAGATATTCGTCCATGAGTGCTCCGAGGGCGTCAAACCGATCGCGGGCGTCGGGGATGGAGTCGGCCTTGAGGCGCAGCTGTGCCAGACGGGCTTCTTTCTGGTCAATGTATATCTGCCGTTCAGACAGCACTTTATCCAACTGATTCATGAGCGAATCAATTGTGTGGGCAGAAGATGCGGCGCTCGCATGAGCTGCCAGAAGGCATGCCATGATGCCGGCTATTACGAGTTTCCGTAGCATGATATGGCAAAATTACAAAAATTTTTCACATGTAAGGCACACGCTTGCCATATACGCAATAAAAAGAGCGGCGCCACGTTATGTTTGTTAGGAATATAATATTTTCATCTACGACTCATGAATAAATCCATGATGCTGCTCGCAGTTGCCGTAGCGACTGCAATGGCGGTGGCCGGTAAGGGAAATGCCGGCGACGAAGTGCTGATGACCATCAATAAGAAGCCTGTGACGCTCGGTGAATTCGAGTATCTCTATCACAAGAACCAGTCGCAGCAGGTGGCTCCTCAGTCCATTGAGGAATATCTTGACATGTTTGTGACCTACAAACAGAAGGTGGCTGCCGCCGAGGCGGAGGGAATTGACCGCACGGAGGCGTTCCGTAACGAATTCGACGGCTACCGCCGTGACCTGTCCGAGCCCTATCTCGAGGTGAAAGAGGTGGAGGACAGTCTGGTGAACGCCATCTATGAACGTATGAAAACAGAGGTGGATGTGAGTCACATCATGCTTGCATCGCGCGGCAAAGGTGTTGACCCCCAGGCACAGCGCCAGCGTCTCGACTCCATCCGCACAGCCCTGCTTGCAGGTGCCGATTTCGGACAGCTCGCGCAGCGCTTTTCCATTGATCCGGGTGTGAGCCGCAACAGCGGACACATGGGCTACATCACCGCCGGTGTCTATCCTTATGTGTTCGAGGATGCAGCATACACCACTCCCGTGGGGCAGATTTCTCCCGTAATCGAGACCCCGTTCGGCTTCCACATCGTGAAGGTGCACAATGTGCGTCCGGCCAGCGGTCAGGTGCTTGTGGAGCATATTCTCAAACTCACTCAGGGCCTTTCGCCTGAGGCGGCCGAACACAAGCGCATGCAGACCGACTCGCTGCGCACACTGCTTGTGGCAGGCGCTGATTTTGCCGAGATGGCTGCACGTGAATCGGAAGATCCCGGTTCGAAACGCAACGGCGGAAAACTCCCCTGGTTCGGCATCAATCAGATGGTGCCCGAATTCGAGCATGCGGCCTATGCACTTAAAAAGGGTGAAATCTCCGAGCCGGTGAAAACCGCCTATGGTTATCACATCATACATAAGCTTGACAGCCGCGGCATCGACACCAAGGAGGCGTTGACCCCCAATATCAAGAAGGTGATAGCTTCCGACGAACGTTCCACATGGCCCCGCAAACGCAAGCTCGAACAGCTCAAGGCCCTCTACGGCGCCAAGCCCGATATCCGTAATCTCGATGTGATTGAATCGGAGATTGTGAATAACGGCGGCCTCGATTCAACCTTGATGGCACGTTACATCACAGACAACCGTACAGTGGCCGTGGTGGACAAGCAGGAGATTCCTCTTTCGGAAATCGTGAGCGAAACCACTGCCCCCTATGTCGGTTCGGCAACCAATCAGGCAGCAGCCTTCCGCCAGAATGTGATGAATGCCCTGGATGCAGCCGTAATCGAGGCAGAGCGCAACAATCTTGCCGCCACCAACGCCGACTACCGTAACCTGCTGAACGAATACCGCGACGGAATGCTCCTTTTCGAGGTGAGCGACCGCAATGTATGGACACGCGCAAAGCAGGACAAGGAGGGACTTGAAAACTACTTCCGCACGCACCGCGATGCATATGCATGGGACAAACCCCGCTTCAAAAGCTTCATCGTGTTTGCCAACAGCGACTCGGTAAGCCAGGCCGCCAAGGCTTATCTCGATGCGAATCCTCAACCGGCCGATTCAGTGGTCACCGCATTGCGCCGACAGTTCGGCAAGGACATCAAAGTGGAGCGCGTGATTGCCGCCAAGGGCGACAATCCCATCACCGACTATCTTGCTTTCGGAGGAGAGAAACCCCAGCCCAAAACCAAGTGGGCCTTCTATTTCCCTTACCTTGCCAAGATTCTTGACAACCCGGAGGAGGCTGCCGATGTGCGCGGAGCCGTGACCGGCGACTATCAGAACTATCTGGAGGAGCAGTGGGTGGCTGAGCTCAAGAAGCAATATCCTGCTAAAATCAACAAGAAAGTCCTCAAGAAAGCCAAATAATCCCCTGGAACATAATTTCAAGGTGTAAACTACAGAAAGCGCAGATTCACACGTGGGTCTGCGCTTTAATTATGCACCATTATCTTTGTAATCCTGAGGCCCTAATATGTATTTGGTGAAAAATGCGGATTTTCAGTTGATTGAGTTGTATGTAAGCGAAAAATGTGTAATTTTGGAATATCTAAATGCATCTGCATTGTTTTATCCGCTGGGAAAAGTAAAGTAATCATCTCCTGTTATCCGAACGCAAATGGCACAATTAGTTGTAAAAGACACCACAATCAGAACGCTTACAAAAAATGGCGTAGATTATATCTGTATCACCGATATTGCCCGTCAGAAAAATCCTGTCGAGCCCAAAGACGTGGTAAAAAACTGGATGAGAGTGAAAAACACGCTTGAATACCTCGGATTGTGGGAGTCGTTGAATAATCCAGCCTTTAAAGGGGTCGAATTCGACCCTATTTTGAAAGAGGCCGGATCTAACTCGTTTACGATGAGTCCAAGCCGTTGGGTCGAGCTTACAGGGGCCATAGGAATCATCAATAAGTTGGGCAGAGAGGGTGGTACGTATGCACAACGGGACATAGCTTTTAAGTTTGCAAGTTGGGTGTCTGTAGAGTTTGAACTATATCTTGTAAAAGAATTTCAGCGGCTTAAAGAAGAGGAACAACGGTTGTTGGGTTGGTCGGTGAAACGCGAGTTGTCGAAAATCAACTACCGCATACATACCGATGCCATAAAGCAGAACCTTATCCCGACGGAAGTTACTGCTGCGCAGGCGGCTATCATTTATGCCAATGAAGCCGATGTGCTGAACGTGGCGATGTTCGGCATTACGGCCAAGCAATGGCGTGAGGCTAATCCGGACCTAAAAGGAAACATACGCGATTATGCCACAATTAACGAACTTATATGCCTTTCGAATATGGAAAACCTCAATGCTGTATTCATTGAACAGGGGTTATCCCAGTCAGAAAGACTAATCAAACTCAATCACATTGCCATTCACCAGATGAGAGTGTTGGAAAGTGGTGAAAACGGTAATAGAAGATTATTGAAATGAGATATTTACCGAGCAAGCAAAAACGTTTTTATGTAAATAACCGACAGCAACCACAAAGTTGTTGCAGGAATCCCAAGCAAGTGTTTTGTCGGGTTGATTGTTGACGGTTGTTATGTAAAAAATGTGTTATTTTATGAGGGAATCGTAAAAGGGGGTGTAATAATAGTTGTTGGGCTGCAGATAGATTTTGTTGTTCCTGAAGTCAATGAGCATATTGAATCTTTTGAGGAAATTATTGCCCATCATGCCGTCTATATCCTCCTTGCTCAGCATCCCTGAGGTGAGGGTTGAAAATGCGCCGGCTACTTTGGGCATTATATAAGGGCCTACGATTACTTCATCGAAATACACATCTTTTAATTCCCCGGTTCCGCCGTCTGATAGAAAAACAACCTGAGGATTTGAGCGCTGGAGATAGTTGTTAAAAAAAAGAGATGGGAGTTTTTTATATGAGAGAAATATGGTTTGTTTTTACGGTTTGATAAATTTTATGCAGTGATTGTGTCATTGTGAATGAAAATTTGAGTATTATTGCAGAAATTTGATGTTAATAAAGCTTAAATAAAAGTTAGGCGAGTATTATTATACAAAGGAATGGCTATATTTGAGGCCTAATGGGTGAATAACCCTGCTGATTCGGGGATTTTTTCCAAAGACACACATCTCGTTACGATTACGGAAACCCGGTCGTGAAGTTTTATTTGTGTTTCTGTTTGAAATCGTTTAAGCCATTTTTTTATTAACCAATTTATTACATTTAAATGAGGAAATCAATCTTTTTTGTAGCGACTATTGCGCTTGCCATGGGCTTTGTGGCTTGTGATGATGACAACAATGATCCAGTGTTGCCCGAAGAAAAAATCTATGAAGTTGAGGTTGCCACCGGTCTGGAAGGCGGTTCGGTGACTGGAAGTGCCGCAGAGGCTAAGCCTGGCGATGTGGTTACTGTGACGGCCACTCCTCTTGAAGGCTGGGGATTTGATGCATGGAGTGTTGTGCGTGCCGACAATGGCGACGCTGTTGATCTTACAGACCCTTCGGCCAATCCTACAACTTTCGTTATGCCTGAGGCAGATGTGAAAGTCTCTGCTAAATTTATTGTCGGCAGCGGTGTCCATCATGGTCTCGAACTCGTGCTCATCCCAGCCGGTACACGTGAACTCGGTTCTCCCGACGCTGAACCGTCGCACTATAAGGACGAGACCCTGCACACGGTCACCATTTCGAAAGATTTCTACATGGGAAAATATCCGGTTACCAATGCCCAGTTCGCCATGTTCCTCAATGCTGTTGGTGTGGGGAGCGACGGCAACTATGCCGAAGGCGACGGTGCTGAACCTGAACTGATGTGCCACGATTCCGCTTTGCGCGATTCCGGTAAATTCAATTTCGGTGTTACATGGAACGGCTCCGAGTGGGCTCCCGCAGAAGGCTTTGAGAATAACCCCGTGATTTATGTGACATGGTATGGAGCTGATGCATATGCTAGATGGGCAGGCGGTTCGCTTCCCACCGAGGCACAGTGGGAATATGCGTGCCGCGGCACGCAGACGGAGAGCTTGCCGTTTGGAATCGGCGACGGAACAAAGATGGTGCAGGGTATGGCATCCTTCTATATCTATGATTACTATGACTTGGCTGAAGGTGGCCGCAAGGTGAACCCCGATCTTGAAGGCTATGTGGCAAGCACCTATCCTGTCGGTTCGTTCGAGCCTAACGGTTTTGGGCTTTATGATATGCACGGAAACGTTTATGAATGGGTGGCCGACTGGTATGCCAATTATCCTACTGAACCCACAGTGGACTATATGTGCACGGATGGTTCGCGCAAAGTGGTTCGTGGTGGCGGATGGCTGAATTCCGGCCGCGAACTCCGCTCGGCCGCACGCTGGTATCAGCGCGCTACACTCGCACAGGAGAACAATGGCCTGCGCGTGGTGTTCAATCAGTGATCTGACGCGTATCGGTAAGAATATATATCATAATACTTCATGTCAGCCGCTTTCCTATGGTTAATACCGGATGGGGAGGCGGCTGATGTCGTGAAACCGCATGGCAGTTGTGATGCCGCCCGAAAACTGATGAAAAAAGCCATGCGAATCTGTAGGAAAAATGTGTTGCGCGTGCCGAAGTTTTTAATTAACTTTGCGCTACGAGTAAAAACAATCAAAACATTTCCGGCAGATGAACCCGAACAGTTTGGTTTCAATCGATGAACTTTCGAAAGAGCAGATTTTGCAACTGCTTGAGACCGCGCGTTATTTTGAAGAGCATCCCAATCACAAGTTCCTTGACGGGAAGGTGGTGGCGACGCTCTTTTTTGAACCCTCCACCCGCACGAGGCTTAGTTTTGAAACGGCGGTCAATCGCCTTGGAGGCCGTATAATAGGCTTCTCCGACGCGGCCACATCTTCCTCGTCGAAAGGGGAGACCCTGAAGGACACCATCAAGATGGTGAGCAACTATGTTGACCTCATCATCATGCGTCACTATCTGGAAGGCGCGGCACGCTATGCCACGGAGGTGACGGAAGTGCCGGTGATCAATGCCGGCGACGGTGCCAACCAGCATCCGTCGCAGACCATGCTCGACCTCTATTCGATTCTGAAAACGCAGGGCACACTGGAAAATCTGACCATCACCATGGTGGGCGACCTCAAGTACGGCCGCACGGTGCACTCGCTGCTCATGGCCATGAAATTTTTCAAGCCGAAGTTCCGCTTCGTGGCCTGTGACGAACTGCGCATGCCGCGTGAATACATCGATTTCTGCCGCGAGCAGGGCATCGAGTTCGAGGAGCACACCGACTTCTCCCGTGAAGTCATCGATACGACCGACATCCTGTACATGACCCGCGTGCAGCGCGAGCGTTTCAGCGACATAATGGAATATGAGCGGGTGAAGGACCTCTATACGCTTCACAACGCCATGCTTGAGACATCGCGCCCCAATCTGAGGGTGCTCCATCCGCTGCCCCGCGTCAACGAAATCTCAACCGATGTGGACGACAACCCCAAAGCCTACTATTATGAGCAGGCACGCAATGGTCTTTTCGCACGTCAGGCACTCATCTGTCGCGCTCTCGGAATAGATCCGCGCAAGTGCTGATCGCCATCCAACGTTATCACAACAACAATCTCCTGCATCCGAACATCATGCAACAGAATCATACAGAACTGGCCGTGGCTGCCCTCTGCAACGGCACCGTGATAGACCATATACCGTCGGACGCGCTGTTCAAGTGCGTCAAGATTCTCGGCCTCGCCGACATGCAGCATCAGCTCACCATCGGTAACAATCTCAAAAGCGGCAAACTGGGCAAAAAGGGGATAATCAAGGTGGCCGACACCTTTTTCCCCGAGGCCGACCTCAACCGCATTGCCCTTATCGCCCCCACAGCCGTGGTGAACATTATCCGTGACTATGAGGTGGTGGAGAAGCGGCAGGTGGAGTTGCCGCGTTCAATCCGCGGCATAGTGAAGTGCGGCAATCCCAAGTGCATCACCAACAACGAACCGATGGAAACGGTGTTCGAGGCTGTTGATGACAAGCCGGGCTACATCCGCTGCCATTACTGCAACCACACCGTGGCCAACGACAAGGCCAATCTCTGAGCCGTATCGTGCCCCCTGTGTCTCACACCGATAAATCTCCGTTACAGATAATCCCGACACCAAATTCCTGAATCATGGCCAAAGAGAAGAGAAATCTCAAACCGGGCACGATGGTCTATCCGCTTCCGGCGGTGATTGTGACCTGCGGCGATTCGCCCGAACACTCCAACATGCTCACGGTGGCATGGACGGGAGTGACTTGCACCAATCCGGCCATGGTCTACATCTCCGTGCGCCCCGAGCGTTATTCCTACGACTTCATCAGGGCCAACATGCAGTTCACCATCAATCTCACCACGGCCGACATGGCGCGTGCCACCGACTGGGTGGGCGTGCGCTCCGGTCGTGATTACGACAAATGGAAGGAAACCGGCCTCACACCTCATGCAGGTGTGGCGGTGGAATGTCCGTATGTCGAGGAGTCTCCGCTGTCGCTGGAATGCGTGGTGCGTCAGGTGATACCGTTGGGGAGCCACCACATGTTTCTTGCCGAAGTGGTGAATGTGCTGGCCGACGAGGCACTGTTCGATGCAGAGACCGATGCATTCCGCCTGGAGGACGCGGGTCTGCTGAACTACATCCACGGGCACTATTATACCCAAGGCGATGCCATCGGGCGTTTTGGCTTCTCGGTAATGAAGAAGTCTGACGCCAAGGACTGACGGGGATACCCTCGGAGGCATGCTCCGTTGACAGTTCCAATCTCACCATAGCAGTTAAAATCAGTTTTTATCACAAACATATTTTCATTCATGCAACGCGACCAAAAAATTTTCGACATCATCGAGCGTGAACATCAGCGCCAGCAGAAAGGTATCGAACTCATTGCCTCGGAGAACTTCGTTTCGCCGCAGGTGATGGAAGCCATGGGCTCATGCCTTACCAACAAGTATGCCGAAGGCTATCCCGGCCACCGCTACTATGGCGGCTGCCAGGTGGTGGACGAGGCCGAAAACCTCGCCATCGACCGTCTGAAGGCTATCTTCAATGCCGAGTACGCCAATGTGCAGCCCCACTCGGGCGCGCAGGCCAACATGTCGGTGTTCATGTCGGTGCTCCGTCCGGGCGACACTTTCATGGGTATGAACCTGGATCACGGCGGTCACCTGAGCCACGGAAGCCCTGTTAATTTCTCGGGCCTTGTGTTCAATGCCGTAGGTTACAATGTGAAGGAGGACACCGGCCTCGTTGATTACGACGAGATGGCCGAAATAGCCCACCGCACACATCCCAAGCTGATTGTGGGCGGCGCGAGCGCCTATTCGCGTGAATGGGATTATGCCCGCATGCGTCAGATTGCCGATGAGGTAGGCGCCATCTTCATGGTCGACATGGCTCACCCCGCCGGTCTGATTGCCGCCGGACTGCTCGACAATCCTCTGAAATACGCGCATATCGTCACCTCCACAACCCACAAGACCCTCCGCGGTCCGCGCGGCGGCGTGATTCTCATGGGCAAGGACTTCGACAATCCCTGGGGTAAGACAACCAAGAAGGGCGAAGTGCGCAAAATGTCGTCGCTGCTCGATTCCGCCGTGTTCCCCGGCGTTCAGGGCGGCCCGCTGGAGCATGTGATTGCGGCCAAGGCAGTGGCTTTCGGCGAAGCTCTCACTCCCGAGTATAAGGAATACCAGAATCAGGTGAAGAAAAACTCCGCAGCCATGGCCAAGGCTATGGCCGACAAGGGCTACAAGGTGATTTCGGGCGGCACAGACAACCACTGCATGCTCATTGACCTTCGCACCAAGTTCCCCGAACTTACAGGTAAGGTGGCTGAACGCGTGCTTGTGGAGGCCGACATCACTGCCAACAAAAACATGGTTCCCTTCGACAGCCGTTCGCCTTTCCTCACCTCCGGTATCCGTCTCGGCACCCCCGCCATCACTACCCGCGGCCTGAAAGAGGACGAGATGGGTCCCATCGTAGAGATGATCGACACCGTGCTCTCCAGTCCCGAGAATCCTGCTGTGATCGCTTCCGTACGCGAGAAAGTGAACGAAATGATGTCGGAGCGCCCCATGTTCGCATGGTAAGCTGCCGGAATCATCCATATTCCTTTGAACAATTACCTTCTTCCAGACATTATCCCATAGGATTTCATAATCCTATGGGATTTTCCCGACATTATACTGTTACCTCTTGACCCCCTCCTGACAAAATGATTCTTACCGCTCTCTACCGATTGTACCTTCTCTTCATAGCCGCCCCTCTGGTGGTGGTGGCAACTGTGCTCGCCGGCGTCCTGACGATGCTGGGCAGTATGGTGGACGGAGGCCGACGCTGGGGCTACTGGCCTGCGCACATCTGGGCGCGCGTGTGCCTCGCCCTTACGTTGGTGAAGGTGACGGTGAGCGGACGGGAGAATATCTCGGCCACCACGAGCTACGTATTTGTGGCCAATCACCAGGGAGCCTACGACATTTTCGCAATCTACGGCTATCTGAACCACAACTTCAAGTGGATGATGAAAAAAGGGTTGCGGCGGTTCCCGGTGATCGGACCCGCATGTGCGGCGGCCGGACATATCTTTGTCGACAATTCAAGCCCCTCGGCCGTGCGCCGCACCATGGAGCATGCCGAGCATACGCTGAAAGGGGGGATGTCGCTGGTGGTGTTTCCCGAAGGCTCGCGTACGTTCACCGGGCGTATGGGGGCGTTCCATAAGGGGGCGTATCAGCTGTCGCTGGAATTCGGGCTTCCTGTTGTGCCGGTCACAATCGACGGTGCTTTCTTTGTGATGCCGCGCACCACGTTCATACCCCGTCCGGGTGTGATACGGCTAACGATTCACCGTCCCATCGAAGCACCCCGCGACGAAGCCGACCGCAACCGCGTGATAGCCCGCTCGTTCGAGGCTGTGCAGTCCGCCCTCCCTCCTGCCTGCCGCTGACAGCACACCCACAGATGATACCAACAAGGCCGCTGACCCCACAATGGGTCAAGCGGCCTTTTGCTTTGCAGCAGATGTAGCGCTTATTTTGAGTCTTTTGTTTGCTTAATATCTTTGATTGCGATTGCCCGGAATGCAAGCTAATAATATTTGCATATATGGGTATTTATGTATACATTTGCGGTATAAGTACCCATATAAAGAAATATGATTGATTTGGATTATAAATCGAATTATGACATTCTCCAGCTGCTTGCCAGGCGGATGAAGGAATATCGTCTGGCCGCGAGATTAAGCCAGCGGGAATTAGCTGAGAAGTCAGGTGTCAGTTATACCACCATCTGCCGTTTTGAGCAAGGCAAGCATCCAAATATATCGCTGAGCAATTTCATAGCACTGCTGCGGCAAGTGGGGATGGAATCCCGTATGGCTGAAGTGCTGCCGGAATTGCCAGTGACGCCAATGCCCCTGCGTGAAATAAACAAACTCATACCCAAAAGAGTACGTCGCCATGATACCGTCGATTAATGTAACTATATGGGGCAAACCTGATTATGCGGAATCATAATATCGGATTAGTAGTGGTGCGATAAAAATCTAACCACTGTTATTAAAATATTAGTATTTAGTTAAATACAAGAGAACATTGATTTTTTGATTTGAAATTGATTTATTAGTCTTGTTGTCCCCAAACATCAAGATTATGAATCAGGGTAAGTATGTTTTTTCACAGGTCATCGAATTTATACCGCGCTATCAGTTCGATAAGCTTGTAAAGCTGTATAAAGGAGACTGGCATGTAAAGAATCTCAACAGTTACAATCACCTCCTTCATCTGCTCTTCGGACAGCTGACAGGCTGTGATTCGCTACGAGACATCTGTCTATGTCTGGAGGCTCATTCAAAAATGCTATATCATCTCGGTTTTCGAAAAACGGTCAACCACACATCATTGTCGCGGGCTAACGAAAGTCGTGACTATCGAATTTTTGAAGGGCTGGGCATTTATCTCATAGGACTGGTAAGACCCATGTATTCAAAGACTAAACTGTCCGACATAACCATAGACAACGTAATATATGCTTTGGACTCTACAACCATATCAACCAGCATAAAGCTTGCGGCATGGGCATTGGGCAAATACAGCAAAGGCGCTGTAAAGGTGCACACATTGCTTGATTTGCGTGGAAGCATACCGGCCAACATCCATATCACCGATGGGAAATGGCATGACAGCAACGAACTTGACATGCTGTCGCCGGAACCATTCGCTTTCTATGTGATGGACAAGGCTTATGTCGACTTCAAGGCTTTATTCAGATTCCATCAGACACAGGCATTCTGGGTATCTCGTCCGAAAGAGAACATGAAGTTCATGACCATCGAGCAAATGGAAATCCCCGATGCAAAGTCCGGCATCATAGAAGACTCCCGGATTCGGGTCACCGGATATAAGTCGAGTAAACTCTATCCTGATGACATGCGGTTTGTACGGGTATATGACCCGGACAATGACACAATTGTGGATTTCATATCCAACAACTTTGAGGTCAGCGCCTTGGTGATATCCAATCTCTACCGCCATCGCTGGGATATAGAAGTTTTCTTCAAATGGATTAAACAGAATATTGTCGTTAAGACCCTTTGGGGATTTTCCGAGAACGCTGTAAAAATCCATCTTTGGACTGCTGTCATTGCCTATCTCACGGTCGCTCGAATAAAGATCGATTATAAAAGCTGCTATTCTATAACCGAAGTGGCAACCCTGATCAGAATCTCTGCTTTGGAACGTGTCAAGTTAAGTCAGCTTATAACCAAGCAAGACTCATCAATCAATCTAAATCAAAATGTCAAAGAACTCTCTTTATTTGATGATTTCTAAACTAACGCGATTTTATCGCACCAGTAGTAATATCGGATGAATGATTTTAAATGTTGAATGCGTTTAGGCAGGGTGTTATTCAATTTGTCGGGAAGGTATTCATTATAGTTGGGCGGCTGAACAGGCAATATCTGATTGGATTACACCGTTATGATTTTGTTATAATTTTGCTTGAAATCATATCATAAATCATGTCATAATGAAACCGTTACATTTTCTCTTCCTTGCTTTATGCCTTATCCTGTGCTCGTGCAACAACAATGATGAACCTGATTTGGAAGTGACATTGCCTGTTTCTGCAACTTATATTCCAGTATCGATTGAGTTTGATATAAACAATTTGGAGGAAGAGCAGAAGCGTGACCTTATATATCTGGTGAATAATGAGCATATCATAAATAATGAGGCCGAACTGCCAAATGATCCCCTGGGTTTCAGCGAGGCATATCATAAAATTAATTTCAAAGAAAATACCTTGCTTGTTAAGTATGTATTGCATGATTATACCATAGATACATATTCCAACAGATATTATCGTAATACACAAGAAAATAGTTACAATTGGGTTGTAAATATAGGCACGGCATCTGATACAGATATTGAGACCCAAGATTTATGCTTTACAAGATTTGCGATACTCGTGCAAAAAGTCCCCGCCGATGCATCGGTCACATCATGGTTCAGTTTAAAGAGTATCGGTTGGTTTCCACAGGACTGACAATTAAAGCACAAAGGATTTTACCCTTCGAAAATCTTTATCTTAAATAGCTTCCTGCAGAGTACAGATAATCTATCTTTTCATGTCAGCGTATAATCCGCTTTCTTCATGAGCATTGCTCGCATGCGTATGAAAAGGGATTCCGAACAAAGGGGCTGACAGAATTGTTATATAGGGTGACAAACTGAGGAGCGGCCGGAGGTGGGCGTGGTGTCAGTTTGTCACCTTTTTTATCGCCACGTGTCAGTATCTGCGCGCGGAGCGCAGTTTGGCACGGATGTTGCAACAGACCATTGTGAGCGCGACTCTGAAATCGCCCTCACCATTCGGACATAATGCAGTTGTAGTGCGTCAGAAAGCTGAACGGCCGCTCTGCATTCCCGACCTGAAAATGGTTAATGTCCCAACCTGAAAACTTTTAAAATAATATCATAGAATCATGACAATCAAACCGCTTGCCGACCGTGTGCTCATCAAGCCCACTCCGGCCGAAGAAACAACAATTGCAGGTATCATCATTCCCGATTCAGCAAAAGAGAAACCTCTGCGCGGCACCGTGCTCGCCACCGGCGACGGCACTGCCGACGAGAAAATGGTTGTAAAACCCGGCGACGAAGTGCTTTACGGTAAATATGCCGGCACCGAAGTGGAACTCGACGGCGAGAAATTTATGATCATGCGTCAGAGCGACGTGCTCGGCATCTTTGAGAAATAATAACAACAACTACTAAACTGACATACTGAAATGGCAAAAGAGATAAAATTCGATATCAAGGCCCGCGAAGAGCTGAAAAAAGGCGTTGACGCACTGGCCGACGCAGTGAAAGTGACACTTGGCCCCAAAGGCCGCAATGTCATTATCGAGAAGAAATACGGCGCACCCCACATCACCAAGGACGGTGTAAGCGTGGCTCGTGAGGTGGAACTTGAGGACGCTTTCCAGAACATGGGCGCACAGCTGGTGAAGGAAGTGGCTTCGAAAACCGGTGACGATGCCGGCGACGGTACAACCACCGCAACTGTGCTCGCACAGGCCATCATCACCCACGGACTCAAGAACGTGGCTGCCGGCGCAAATCCCATGGATGTGAAGCGCGGTATCGACAAGGCCGTTGCCGCCATCGTGGAAGGCGTGCGCGCGCAGGCTGAGGAGGTCGGCGACGATTTCAAGAAAATCGAGGACGTTGCCCGCATCTCGGCCAACAACGACGAGGCTATCGGCCATCTCATCGCCGAGGCCATGAAGAAAGTGAAGAAAGAGGGTGTGATCACCGTCGACGAGGCCAAAGGCACCGAGACTACAGTCGACATTGTGGAAGGCATGCAGTTCGACCGCGGCTACATCTCGCCCTACTTCGTCACCAATACAGAGAAGATGGAGTGCGAGATGGATTCGCCCTACATTCTGCTCTATGACAAGAAGATTTCGAACCTCAAGGATATGCTTCCCATTCTGGAGGCCACCGCACAGAGCGGCCGCGGACTGCTCATCATCGCCGAGGATGTGGATCAGGAAGCCCTGGCCACTCTGGTTGTGAACCGTCTGCGTGGCTCACTGAAAGTGTGCGCCGTCAAGGCTCCCGGCTTCGGCGACCGCCGCAAGGAGATGCTTGAGGATATCGCCATCCTCACCGGCGGCACAGTAGTATCGGAAGAGAAGGGCATGAAGCTCGAAGGCGCTTCGCTCGATGTTCTGGGTACCGCCGAAAAGGTTTCGGTCAACAAGGAGAACACCACCATTGTGAACGGCGCAGGCAATAAGGACGCCATCGCAGCCCGTGTGGCCCAGATCAAGGCTCAGATTGAGCAGACCAAGAGCGACTACGACCGCGAGAAACTTCAGGAGCGTCTGGCCAAACTGGCAGGCGGCGTGGCCGTGCTCCACATCGGCGCACCCTCTGAAGTTGAGATGAAGGAGAAGAAGGACCGCGTGGACGACGCCCTGAGCGCAACCCGCGCAGCCATAGCCGAAGGCATCGTGCCCGGCGGAGGTGTGGCCTACATCCGTGCCATCAAGAATGCCGAAGGTCTCCGTGGCGCCAACGACGACGAGGACACCGGTATCCACATCGTGCTCCGTGCCGTTGAAGAGCCGCTGCGTCAGATTGTGGCCAATGCAGGTGTTGAAGGCGCCGTGGTTGTGCAGAAAGTGAAGGAAGGCAACGCCGACTTCGGTTACAACGCACGTACCGACACATATGAGAACCTCATGGCAGCAGGCGTTATCGACCCCGCCAAGGTGACACGTGTAGCCCTCGAGAATGCCGCTTCGATTGCCGGCATGTTCCTCACCACCGAGTGTGTGATTGCAGAAAAGAAAGAGGATAATCCTCCCATGCCTGCAGCACCCGCCGGAATGGGTGGAATGGGCGGCATGATGTAATCGTCAGCACGCGCTGAAACGATTAATTCCCCATAATATCGGGGAAATTCCCCATATACGTTCAGGGGATGGGAATCCACCGGTTCCCATCCCCTGAACTGTTTTATCCCCCCACACCCCACCCATCCCATGAAAATATATCATCGTGCATCGAGCATCATGCATTGTGTATCGTGCATCATCCACTGTGCATCATCCATCGTGTATTGTGCATCTAAAAAACATAAGTAATCATTGCAGATTCAGAAATTGTTGCTAATTTTGTCGCGAAATGGTTGCCCGACCTTGTGGAGACAAGGTACTGCCGGGCATGAAAAGGGAATGGGGTGAGAATCCCCGACAGTACCCGCTGCTGTGATTTCCACCGACCGCATGGCTCCCCTAAGAGCGAGAGCCGTAATGAGTCGGAAAGTCCGCCGCTTTTATGTCACTGGCCTGTGTGGCCGGGAAGGCGCGACCGGACCGGAATAAGTCAGAAGACCTGCCGTTTTGCCTGCATACAAGATCGCCCCGGGCAATGGGTTGAGCTTCCGACATATTCCAGACAGACCGAACATAATGCCTATGTTTTTATGCGGATAGCCACACGGTGGCTGCCGACAGGTCCTGTCAGCTGATTGTTTGAAAACCGATGTGTCCCGATTGCGCCTGTAGCAGGCCCGACCGGGATTATTTTTTTATCGAACCAATCGGCGACTGACAGATGAAGACTGCGGCATTTCTTTTATTGTTCATAACGGCTTTCCAGGGGCTATATGCGTCGGGACGGCGTGATTCCACAACCATCGACAAGCGTGACCATATGCTGGGCGAAGTGGTGGTCACAGCCGAGGCGCCGAAGGTGGAGGTAATTCCGGCCCAGGAACTTAACGGCGAAGAGCTGCAGCGCCTCAACAGCAACAGCATAGCCGATGCATTGCGCTATTTTTCGGGCGTGCAGGTGAAGGACTACGGAGGAGTGGGCGGAATCAAGACGGTCAATATCCGTTCGATGGGAACGAACCACACAGGAGTGGTCTACGACGGGGTAGAACTTGGAAACGCCCAGAACGGACAGATTGACCTCGGTCAGTTCTCGCTCGACAACATCGAGGCCATCTCGCTCTATAACGGCCAGAAAAGTGAGATTCTGCAACCTGCCAAGGATTTCGGTTCGGCCGGTTCCATCTATATCCGTACACGCACCCCGCACTTTGAGGAGGGTGAGACCTACCATGCGCGGGCCACGTTGCGCACCGGTTCGTTCGACCTTCTCAACCCGTCGGCGCTTGTGGAACTGCGCCTGTCCGACCGTGTCAACACATCGCTCAGCGCCGAGCTTATAAATTCGAGCGGCAAGTACAAATTCCGATACCGCCGTGTGAATCCGGCCGGCGAACTGGCCTATGATACCACCGCCGTGCGTGAGAACGGCGATATCAATGCCACTCGCATCGAAGCCAACATCCACGGCATGCTCAATCTGGGCTCATGGAACGTGAAGTTCTACAACTACAATTCCGAACGCGGCGTGCCGGGCGCCATCGTCAACAATGTGTGGCGCCGAGGTGAACGCATCTGGGACACCAACTCGTTCGCGCAGGCGCGATACACCCAGACTTTCGGCCGTTTCACGACGCTCAACAACCTCAAATACGCCTATTACCGCACCCACTACGTCAACAACGACGACAAGCAGATAAAAATCGACAACCTGTACAAACAGAGGGAGATATATTTTTCATCGGCCAACGAGTTCTCTCTGTTTCCGTGGTGGCGCCTGTCGGCTGCCTACGATTTTATGTGGAACACACTCAACGCCGATGTCTATGGTTTTGCGAAGCCCCACCGTTACACCAATATGCTCTCTGTGGCCATGTCGCTGGTGTACAGACGCCTGCGCTTCCAGGGCTCGCTGCTCGGAACGTTCATCCACGACACTCTCGACGGTCAGGAGGCGGCTGCCGACAAGCATGTGCTCACACCCGCGGCCTTCGTGGCGGTGAACGTCTGCCGCGGGCTGTCGGTCAGGGCGTTCTGCAAGAAGTCGTTCCGCATGCCCACGTTTAACGACCTTTATTATGCCGACATGGGCAACTCGAAGCTCAATCCCGAGAGTGTGATCCAGTACAATCTCGGATTGCTTTTCGAGCGCACATCCAAGGGGTTCGTGCCGAACATGCGGTTCAGTGCCGATGTCTACTATAATGACGTAAAGGACAAGATTATAGCATACCCCAAAGGGCAGCAGTTCCGCTGGACCATGCTCAATCTGGGCAAGGTGGACATCCGCGGAGTGGATGTGTCGGCACTTGTCACCCTTAACCCAGTGCGTGAACTCTATTTCACTTTCCGCGCGCAATACACCTATCAGCGTGCAATAGATATCACCGACCCCGCCGACAATTATTATCGCCACCAGATTCCCTACATCCCGCATCACTCAGGCTCGGCGGTAATCAACGCAAGCTGGCGCAAGTGGAATCTGAACTACAGCTACATCTACGTGGGTGAGCGCTACAACCAGCAGGAGAATATCCGCTACAATTACACCCAGCCGTGGTATACGAGCGACATTTCCGTGAGCCGCGACCTCACGTTCGGCAAGGTGAACCTGCGGGCGCTCCTTGAGGTGAACAACCTCCTGAGCCAGGACTACGACGTGATTCTCAACTATCCCATGCCCAAGCGGAATTTCCGCGTGACACTTACAGTCGAAATCTGACACAGACACCACAGACATGAACAAACCTATAATTTTTCTTTATATTCTGTCGCTCCTGACGGTCGCCACGGGTTGTCGCGAGGACGAACTCGTGGTGCCTACGGAGTACGACATCATAGGCGACGAGAATTTTGACAGCGCCGTCCGCGGTCTGTATCTCGTCAACGAGGGGAACATGGGCTCAAACAAATGTACCCTCGACTACTATGACTACCGCACCGGGCTTTATTCCCGTAATTTCTATTCCGAACGGAACCCCTCTGTGGTCAAGGAACTTGGCGACGTGGGGAACGACATAGGCATCTACGGATCCAAGCTATATGTTGTGGTGAACTGCTCGCACAAGATGGAGGTGCTTGATGCCCGTTCCGGCGTACGCATAGGGCAGGTGGACATCCCCAACTGCCGCTATGTGCGTTTCTACCGTGGCAAGGCCTATGTAAGCTCCTATGTGGGGCCGGTGCTTATCGACCCCGATGCGCCTAAGGGTGCGGTGTTCGAGGTCGACACCCTCTCGCTTGCCATAACCCGCAAGGTGAGCGTGGGCTACCAGCCCGAAGAGATGGAGATTGTGGACGATTACATGTATGTGGCCAACTCCGGAGGCTACCGTGTGCCTAACTACGACAACACCGTGTCGGTGATACAGATGGTGGATTTCAAGCAGGTAAGGCAGATTCCGGTAGGCATCAACCTTCACCGCCTGAAAAAGGACCGCTTCAACAAACTGTGGGTCACGTCGAGAGGCGACTACCAGAGCCGCCCGTCACGGCTGTATGTCATGGAGCGCAGCCGCATCAGCCAGCAGATGCAGGTTACGGACACACTGCCCTTCGGAGTGTCGAACATGGCCATTCACAACGACAGGCTCTATTTTTATTCCACCGAATGGAACAACTACACGCAGTCGAACACCATTACCTACGGCATAGTGGACACCGCCACGAAAAAGCTCATCAGCAACAGCTTCATCACCGACGGAACCGAACGCGAAATCACCATCCCCTACGGTATAGCCATCCATCCCGAGACCGGGGATATTTTCGTGACCGATGCCAAGAATTACGTGAGCAGCGGCACTCTCTACTGCTTCACCCCCGACGGGCGTAAGAAATGGAGCGTGCGCACCGGCGACATTCCGGCCCACATCACATTCCTCTATCAATGAAAAATCTGAAAATGAAAAAACATACGCTTTTCCTGTCCTTGCTTGCGGCAGCCGTTCTGTGCGGATGCACCGACGACATTCTCACGGTGAATCTCGGCATCGATGATGTCTATTACGTGCCGCGGATGTCGAAACTGCCTCTCCGCACGGCCCTTACAGGACGTGAATACCGATGGACGCTTGACGGCCGGACCGTGTCGACGTCCGATTCCTATATCTTCATGCAGCAGAACGAGGGTGTCTACCGGCTCACGTTCGACATTATCGATCCCGATACCCCATATCATTTCGAATTTCAGGTGACGGTGCTGCATGAAGAGGTGGAGTATAGTCCGTATATCTCCAAGGTGTATGAATACTGCCCTGCTCCCGGGCAGTTCATCAACGAGATTCCGAAATATGTGGAGGGGGACACGTACGACGACATCCTGCGCAAGGTGGAGGAGTCGATATGCGACAAGAACCAGGTGCTTGTGTCGCTCGGAGCATTCGGAGGATATGTGACGTTCGGATTCGACCACACCGTGTGCAACGGCGAAGGCTACGATTTCCTAATCGAAGGGAATGCATTCTATGAGCTGACCCGTCCGGAGGAGAAGGGCGGCTCCTGTGAACCCGGGATAGTGATGGTGAGTTACGATGTGAACTGTAACGGAATTCCCGACGACCCCTGGTATGAACTTGCAGGGAGCGATTACTCCAATCCGCTCACGCTGCATGATTACTCCATAACCTACTATCGTCCCGATCCTGACCGTGAGGTGATCGCCGACAATTTCCTTACTGATGTGAACTATATCCGGTGGACAGATTCGGAGAATGACGTCGGTTACGTGTCGAAAAACCCTTTTCACGGGCAGGACTATTTCCCGAAATGGCTTGACGACGAACAGCTGACGTTCAGCGGTACACGCCTTCCGCAGAATGCCGTCGACCTCAGCGGAGCCGGAACATATTATGTGCTCTACTCCTTTCCGTGGGGATATGTTGACAACCATCCCAACGACTTCAGGGACCTCAATTCGTTCGATATCTCCTGGGCAGTGGATGCCGACGGCCGTGCGGTGTATCTCCCCGGTGTGGATTTCGTGCGGGTCTACACCGGCATCAACCAGTATTGCGGATGGCTGGGCGAAACCTCCACGGAGCTGTCCGGAGCACGCGACCTGCATATTCCGCTGTATGCACCGTTGCCCGATGTGCCCTGATTGCAAGGCTCCCCTTACATTGCCCTCAATGGAACATAACAATACACCAATCATAAACCTTATGCAAAGAAAACTGCTTTTGCCCGCGCTTCTGCTTGTCGTTTCAGGCAGTCAGGCCGTAGCTGCCACCGATTATTCCGCGGGAGTGTTCATTGTCAACGAGGACTGGTACGGACACCAGAACTCCACGATAAACTATTTTGACCATAATGATGCCGACGGCAATGTGTGGCAGTACCGCGTGCTGCAGTCCGAGAATCCAGGAAAGGAACTGGGATGCACCAACCAGTTCGGCACTATCTATGGCGGGCTGTTCTTCAATGTAGCCAAACAGGAACGCGACCCCGGGGCAGGGGTCACCGGCGGACGGATCAGCATAGCCGATGCCACCACGATGAAACTCCTATACCAGTCGGAGATTATCGACCCCTCCGGACGTCAGTGCGACGGGCGCGCCTGTCTCGGGGTGGATGAAAACACGTTCTATATCTCCACCTCCAACGGCGTGTGGATTTTCGATGTGCCTACCCGTACGGTGACCGGAATGGTGGAGGGGACAGAGAATCCCAACGGAACAGACGGCAAACCGAACAGCGATCCTACAGGGTCACTTTATCACGGACAGTGCGGCTCGATGGTTCGCCGTAACGAGTTTGTCTACGTGGCGCATCAGTCGGCCGGCCTGCTGGTAATTAACCCCGAGTCAGCACGGGTGGTGGAGACCATCACAATGTCCGAGGTGAACGAACGTGCTTTTGCCGACGGATATTTCGTGGAGGAGGTGAGGGATCTGAGCAAAGGTGCAGGCATCGGTTCGGTGGTGCTAGGAGCCGACGGAAATATCTGGTACTCGGTGGCCAAGGACATACAGGGACTTGGCGCAACGCTTCCATACATTGTGCGCGTGGACCCTGACACGCACAGCCAGACCATAATACGCATCCCCGACGGCGTTTATCCTCCCGCAAACTCATGGTATGCCTGGACTCCCGACGGCTTCTGTGCTGCAGCCAAGAAGAATGTGCTTTACTGGAACGGCGGTCCCAACTCATGGTTTTCAAGTGAACGCATCTACCGCTACGATATCGACAGCGATGAAGTGTCGCTCATTATCGATTTCAATGAGGAGGCAAAAGCCGAGGGGCTTGACGATACCACTAAATGGAAACTTTACGGATGCTCCATGCGTCCGCACCCTGTGACAGGCGAGCTTTACCTGTCGCTGTTCCATCAGTTTCAGGATCCCACCTACAAACTGCGCCGCACGGATGCCGAGGGTGTGAAGCTCGGCGAATATCCCATGATCTCAAACTACTGGTTTCCTTCAATCCCTGTGTTTCCCGACAATCATGCGCCCGAGGTGCATCAGCTTCCCGTTGCCGATGTCAGTGCTGCTGTACCCACGGTGATAGAACTCAAAGGACTGGCCACCGATGCCGACAACATGGATGCGGCAATAGTTTATTCAGTGGCATCGGTAAGCAATCCCGAACTTTTCAGTGCCGTGATGACCAATGGCAATCTTGAGATACGGCCCGTTTCAACCCTTCCGGCAGGCGAGTATTGGGCGGATGTGAAAGTGAACAGCAATGGCCGGCTTGCCAATGCCCGCGTTGAGTTTGACTGCAAGTCGTCGGGTATAGGTGACGTAGAAACCGGAGATACAGGAGTGATGGTGCGCGTCGATGGCAATTCCATCCTCGTGGATGGTGCCGACAGCTTCGAGGTATACAACGCCGCCGGCTGCCGCGTAGTTCCTCAGGGGCTGCTGCCGGGCATATATGTGGTGCGCACGCCGGACGCTGTTGTGAGAGTGAAAATCTGAAAATCATATACGATAACATATTTTTAACCTTTAAACCAACCTTTTTATGCGAACCATTATCATTGCGTTATGCATGGTTCTGGCAGCCGTCTCTCCCGGTTTTCAATCGAAGGCTCAGACAGGCTGCAAACCTAATCCGCAAAGTAAGGACTACACAGGTGTGTCGCGCCTTGAGGACTACACCAACAATCATGTGTGGAGCGAACTGTTCACACTTCCGAGTGGAGTAAATGCCTATGCCAGCACTGACCTTGCCGAGCAGGGACTTACGTTCACTTGCGACAACAGCAATCCGAATCTCGTGCTGGTGGAAAACTGCGGCTACGATGCCACGCTGACCAGTCGTAAAAATCAGTTGCGCTACCGTGTGTACGCCGACAAAAGTGGCGAAGCTCTCCTTTCGGTGCATTGCACCTACGAGGGAGTGACCACAACGAAGGAAATCAAGATTACCGTTACCGAAGCGGGCGATAATCCATTCATTCCAAAGAATCCCTCTCCATATAATATGAATGGCCTCCGGCCGACTTCTCAGATAAAACGCAATACGGCCGTGAGCAATTTCTTCACACTTCCGCCGGGATGGAACGATGTGAAGAAATGGGAAGAGTGGGGTATTACCTGGGGGTTCACCGTGTCCAATCCCGAGCTTATTTCAAAGGTGGAGCCGAAAGTGCAGGGTACAACAGCGCAGGTTGACCTCACGTTCGAGCCCATCACCGGTGAAAGCGACATAACATGCTGGATAGAGCGCAACGGCGTGCGAAAGGAATCGACATATCATTCCTCGATGTACGGTGTGCGATGCAGCAATGATGAGGCTGCTGTGCTCCGTATCGATGAACCTACGCAGATTGATGTGCTTTCCAATGACAAGAAACTGTCGGGCGTGGACTTCTCGATTACATTTGTCCGGCAACCCGAACACGGCACCGTGGAAATTGGCGAAAGCGTGGACAAGAACAACAAGCCTATCGCTGTAGTGAACTATACTCCTACCGATGCGGCGAATATCCCCAACTGGACTCCCGATTCTTTCCGTTACCGTTACACCCTCGAAGAGGGGAAGGGGGAGGACAATGAATATTCCGAGGCTGAGGTAACGCTTGTGATTCGTAACAACCCCGCCATCGCCAGGATTCATGAGTTCGTACCTGCTCCCGGTCAGTTCATCAACACTGCCCGCTTTCTGGGAGCTGACGCCCAGGCTCTCGTGGGTAAGGGTGGCGGTGCCGGTTCATCGTCAACGCCTGCCACTACCGGACTGATTTCACTCGGTTCGTTCGGCGGTTATGTAGTGTTCAGCTTCGACGAGCCGGTGAAAAACGACCCGCGCAACCCCTACGGTGTTGATTTCATTATAAGTGGCAATGCTTTCAAGGCCGATGCCAAAGGCTATTGGAGTGAACCGGGTGCGGTGATGGTGATGCGTGATGACAACGGTGACGGCGAGCCCAACGATACATGGTATGAGCTTGCCGGCTCGGACTACTGGTTCAAGACAACCCGCCGAAATGTGACCTTCTCCTATGAGGATCCGCAGTACACCGGGCGTCACGCCGTGCCTTACACCACATCCGACGGTGACGCACGTGCCATGGCTTCCAATATGTTTCATCAACAGAGCTATTTCCCCGACCCTGTGAATTATCCGGATGTGAAACTTGTGGACGGGAAACTTTCGCTCACAGGCAATCATATCAAGGGTGTCTACGACCGGCGCACGCCGAGCTACATCGAATCTTACCGCGCCTTTCCCTTCGGATATGCTGACAATCATGCCACTACAGGCGACCTCACCGTTGCCCGCAATCCATATTATGCCGAAAACGGGGAGGATCCCACCGACGGGTTCGATATTTCGTGGGCCGTGGACAAGGACGGCAATTATGTGGAGCTTGACGAGATTCATTTCGTGAAGGTCTACAATGCCGTTTCAGAGGTGTGCGGCTGGCTGGGTGAATCGTCAACCGAAATCGGCGGCGCATGCATTGCCCGTGCCGATCTCAACCAGACTGCTCCCGGCGACTATTACATTAACTATGCCAACATAGTGCAGTTGCAGGTTCCCGTAGGGCATACGTGTGAATATGAGGGCTTCGCTTTTCACAACGGACGTCCGATGAGGGAGCTTAAAGGCACATGGACATCGTCGGATCCCGAGGTGGGTGTGTTCGATGCCGACGGTGTGTTCACCGCAAAGAAAGTAGGTTTCACCAATGTTACTTTCCAGGCAACAGACAAGGCTCCGGCCGACAAATTCGAGATTGAGGTGGTGACCCTGGCAAAAGTTGTGATTGACCGTGAGGGCAACGCCTCCGAAACATCGAACGAGAAGATGGAATGCTTTGTGGGAGAACGAGACTGGATCAACGTGGAGAGCGAGACTTCAAATGTTGACGAGCTTAACGGAACCAAAAACAACCGCTATGTATACGACACGTATAAATGGACATCGTCCGACCCCTCTGTAGTGGAATGCGGCGATACTGGTTTCTTTACGGCCAAGGCCGGAGGCAAATGCACGTTGACCGCGACATCGCAGACTGACCCTACTTTGTCGGCTTCGATTGAAGTGACAGTGAAGGAGCTGCCACAACCGGAGAAGTATAACAATTATCTCGTAATCGAGGACCAGAATCTGACACAGGAAACGCTCAATGCTAAAGAGTTCTCGTGTGCCGACCTTTTCAGTGCCGGAGGCAGGGTTGTCAATATCAGCCTCACATCTGTTGAGCCTAAGGAATATGCCGAAAATTTTTATGTTAAGAACAACCGCCTGTACAACCGCCTTACCAAAGGTGATTACCGCGAGTACCGCCTTGCATTCGAGGGAGAGCTGAACGGTGTGACGGTTCCAATTGAAGTGCCGGTGCTCCACACAACCACCTACAACACCATCATGCCTCAGGAGGTGTTTGCACCCGAAGCGATTGTTCTTGACAGGAACACACGTACCAACAGCATTGATCTTGCCACTGTGTTTCCCATTTCGGGACAACCGGAATTATACAAGGCTGAGTACAAACTCAATAATGTCCATGAAAGCCTGACGGCCACTCTGGAAGGTTCGGTGCTCACCATCACTACTGAAGAGACAACCCTCCCTGAGGATGCCACGGTGACTGTACAAGGCCGTATCAGCCGCGCCACACAGCGCGCTACCAAAGCCGCCGCTCCGGCATCCGTACCGGTTGCGGCCAAGTGGGAGACAGTTACGGTGCCGGTTCTTATCAGCGGTACCCAGACTGCCATAAATGAGATCATCGCCGACAAGGACGGCGCACCTGTGGAGATTTACAATCTTGATGGCGTGCGTTTCAATCGCCTCCCGTCGGCTCCCGGCATCTACATCATCAAAAAGGGCTCAGAAGTCTATAAAATCATCAAATAACACGGACTGCTTATAATTCCGCAAAGGGCGGTGTGCCGGGATATCTGGGATTCGGCACACCGCTCTCATTTTTGTATGCTGAAAAGCCTCATTTTTGTATGCTGAAAAAGTTTTCGTACCTTTGCAGGCGGTGTGGAGGCCGGCGCGGCTTTCCCGCCTCAGATAAATGCATCCACGACAGTAACAGAAACTTAGATAATGATACTCAAACGTCTATACCGATTCATGCTGCGCAGTTTCCTGCCGCTGTTCCTGATGACGTTTCTTATCTGTCTGTTCATCGTGCTGATGCAGTTCCTCTGGCGCTATATCGACGAGCTTGTGGGCAAGGGGCTGGAGATGCACGTGATAGGCGAGTTGTTCTTCTACGCCGCCCTCACTATGGTGCCCATGGCGCTCCCGCTGGCCATCCTGCTTGCATCCCTTATGACGTTCGGCAACCTCGGCGAACGGTTCGAGCTTACGGCCATGAAGGCGTCGGGCATTTCGCTGATGAAGGTGATGCGTCCGCTCATTGTATTCATCGGACTGGTGGCCATAGGTGCGTTCTTCTTCCAGAATTATGTGCTTCCGGTGGCTCAGGCCAAGATGTGGACTCTGCTTTACTCCGTGCGCCAGAAATCGCCCGAGCTGGAGATTCCCGAAGGGGTGTTCTACGATCAGATTCCCGGCTACAACTTCTTTGTGGAGCATAAGAACCGCGAGACGGGCGCCCTTTACGACCTCATGATTTACGACGTGAGCCGCGGATTCGAGAACGCACGAATCATCCTTGCCGATTCAGGACATCTGAAACTTGCCGACGACAAAGAGCACCTGTTCCTGCAGCTCCACAGCGGCGAGCAGTTCGAGAACCTGCGCGAGAACAACGCAGGGGGCAATTCGCAGAATCAGCCCTACAGGCGCGAATCGTTCAAGCTCAAGGAGATTCTCATGAAATTCGATGCCAACTTCAACCGTATGGACGAAAGCGGCATGCGCAACCAGTATGTTGGAAAGAATATCAAGGAGCTCGATGCGACAATTGATTCCGTGAATCTGCGCGTTGACTCCATCGGAGCGGTCTATGCCCGCGACATAAAGGAACGTGACTATATGCGCGTGCCTTACTACTCCACCCGTTATGAAGGGGGCGAGCCTGTGCGTGAGGTTCAGCGTCCGGTGGTAATGACCGAGGCTATCGACGTGGATTCGCTGTTCTACCGCGAGCGTCCGAATATGGCCGGTTCCTACATGGCGCAGGCCCTGCTGAAAGCGCAGCGGGTAAAGCAGGACTACGAGTTCAAAAGCTATTCCATGGAGGCCGACCGCGAGACCATACGGCGCCACGAGATAGAGAAGCAGAAAAAATTCACCCTCTCGTTCGCCTGTCTGATTTTCTTCTTTATAGGCGCGCCGCTCGGGGCCATTATCCGCAAGGGCGGACTGGGCACACCGCTTGTCATCTCGGTATTCCTCTTTATTGTGTATTACATCATTGACAACACCGGCTACAAGATGGCCCGCGACGGCAAGGTGGAGGTGTGGATGGGCATATGGCTGAGTTCGGCCGTACTGCTCCCGCTGGGCGTGTTCTTTACCTATAAGGCCATGAACGATTCGGCCGTGTTCGACATCGACGCCTACAAGAACTTCTTCCGCCGCCTCACAGGAAAGATGAAGCGTGAGCTTGAGGTCAAGGAGTTCACCATGACAGAGGTGGATCCCGACCGCGCCATAGAGTTGCTGCGGCGTCTGCAGGATGCATGCCTGCAGTTGCGCAAGGCCTACCGTGGCATGAACCTGGGCCGGCGGCTTTATTACCTTATCAAGAAATTCCCCGAACGCGACGATGCTCAGACAGTGCTCAACGACACGGTTGACTATCTGTCGAACACACGCCGCAAGCAGATAATTTCGGCAGTCAACATGTATCCTTTCCAGCTCACCGTCCGCACGGTAGGGGAGGCAATGCGCGTGAACTCCCATCTGATAAAATTGTTTGAACAGGAAAAACAGAATTCAACAGCAACCGATAATGGCTGAAAACGAAATAAAACTCGATTCTATCGAAAGCGCCCTTGCCGATTTCCGCGAGGGCAAGATGGTGATTGTGGTCGATGATGAAGACCGTGAGAACGAAGGCGACCTCATAGTGGCCGCCGAGAAAATCACGCCCGAACAGGTGAATTTCATGCTCAAGAACGCCAGAGGCGTGCTGTGCGCCCCTGTCACTCTCGAACGCTGCAAGGAGCTTGATCTTCTCCCCATGGTGGAGAACAACACATCGATGCTCGGCACCCCCTTCACCGTGAGTGTCGACAAGATTGAAGGATGCACCACCGGAGTGTCCATCCACGACCGCTGCGCCACCATCCGAGCTTTGGCCGATCCGGCATCCACTCCCGAAACATTTGGCCGTCCCGGCCACATCAACCCCCTTTATGCCCAAAACCAGGGTGTGCTCCGCCGCACGGGGCATACCGAGGCCGCTGTCGACCTTGCCCGTCTGGCAGGATTGCGTCCGGCTGCTGCCCTCATGGAGATTATGAGCGACGACGGCTCGATGGCACGCCTGCCGGAGCTGCGCCGCCGTGCAGACGAGTGGGGCCTTAAACTCATAGCCATCCGCGACCTCATTGCCTACCGCATGCAGAAGGAATCGCTGGTGGAGGAAGGGGAGAGGGTGCACCTTCCCACCGAATACGGCGATTTCCAGCTCATCCCTTTCCGTCAGAAAAGCAACGGACTGGAACACATCGCCATAATCAAGGGGGATGTGAACACCGATGAGCCTGTGCTGGTGCGTGTGCATTCGTCGTGCGCAACGGGCGACATCTTCGGCTCCATGCGTTGCGACTGCGGCGAGCAGCTGCATGAAGCGTTGCGCATGATCGAGCGTGAAGGCCGCGGCGCCGTGGTCTATCTGAGTCAGGAGGGACGTGGCATCGGCCTGATGGATAAAATCCGCGCCTACAAGCTTCAGGAGCAGGGTATGGATACTGTAGAGGCCAATCTGCATCTCGGCCACAAGGCCGACGAACGCGATTACGGCGTGGGTGCACAGATTCTCAACCGCCTCGGCATCCGCAAGATGCGGCTTATGACCAACAACCCCATGAAGCGTGTGGGGCTTAGCGGCTACGGTCTGGAGATTGTGGAGAATGTGCCCATTGAGATTGCACCCAACGAGTACGACCGTTTCTACATGTCGACCAAGAAACACCGCATGGGCCACGACCTCCATCAGGTGGACTGATTGGCGAGACTGAACAATATAGCTGAACTGAAAAAATATAATTGCGGCCGGGCGCCCCGTCGCGGGCGGGTTCCCTTTTGAGAGGAGCCACGCGTGAGGAAAGTCCGGGCAACAAAGAGCACCATGCTTCCTAACGGGAAGGTGCGGGTAACCGCACAGACAACGTGACAGAAAATAACCGCCCCATTTATGGCGGGGGAGCTCCCCGAAAGGGTTGAGCGCATGCACCCCACCGGGGTAAGGGTGAAAAGGCGGGGTAAGAGCCCACCGACGCCATTGCGAGATGGCGTGCCGCACGTCTGATGGGTTGCAAGGTCAAGTATACCGGCAACGGTCGGCGTAAGCCGTCCAAATGGGCTGCTCGCTCATTGCCGGGGGGTAGACCGCTTGAGCCCGCGGGCAACCGCGCGGCGTAGATAAATGACGGGGCGGCACGGCGCGACAGCCTTCGCGGCAGTCGGAGCCTCATTGAAATAGTGCCGACATAACCCGGCTTATAGCCCGGCCGCTTTTTTTACGGAAGGCGCTGCATCCAGAACGACAGGATGCAGCGCCTTCTCTGTTGATTGCCGGAACTGAGGCTTATGCTTGCAGGTGTGGCCGCATGGAGAGCGGTGTGGAGAAAATAAATTGAGCCATGGCTAACAAATTCCCGATGCCGGTTGTTTTAGAGATGTAGCAATGAAAGATACGAATGCTTTGAATTATTGTCAACTAAAAATTATATTATTACTATGAACACCGCTCCTCTTCAAGGAATCAAAGTGGTCGACTTCACCAATGTGCAGTCCGGCCCTTCTTGCACACAGATGCTTGCATGGCTTGGTGCAGAAGTTATCAAAATTGAACGTCCCGGCTCGGGCGATGCAACCAGAAACGAACTTCAGTTCGATCCCGATTGCCCAAGCTATTATTTCCTTCAGCTCAACAGCGACAAGAAATCGCTCACACTCGATGCCGCCACCCCGGACGGTAAGGCCATCCTTACAAAACTGATTCAGGGCGCAGATATCTTTATCGAGAACCTCCACCCCGGAGCCATGGACAAACTCGGCTTCAGCTGGGATGAGGTGCACAAGCTGAACCCTAAATGTATCTACGGTACAATCAAGGGATTCCCTCCCACATCGCAGTACAAGGACCTCAAGGCATACGAGCCTATCGCACAGGTGACGGCTGCAGCCGCAACCACCACCGGATGGTACGAAGGCGAATACAACATCCCGACACAGAGTGGTGCCGCACTGGGCGACTCGAACACGGGTATGCATATGCTTATCGGCCTGCTGGCAGCCCTGCAGCTGCGCAACAAGACCGGCGAGGGCACCTACGTTTACCAGTCGATGCACAATGCCTGCCTTAACCTCTGCCGTATCAAGACCCGCGACCAGCTTACTCTCGACAAGATCGGTTATCTTACCCAGTTCCCGCAGTATCCTAACGAGAAATTCCCCGACTACGTTCCCCGTTCGGGCAACACAGAAGGCTCGGGTGTACTCGGCTGGACCTATAAATGCAAGGGCTGGCAGACTGATCCCAACGATTACGTATATGTAATTTTCCAGCGCGGTGCCAAGGACTTCGAGAAAGCCTGCAAGGCATTCGGTTTTGAGGACTGGCTCACCAATCCCGATTTCAACACTGCCGATGCACGTGACCGCCACAAAGCTGAAATCATTGCCCGTGTAGAACAGTGGACTCAGCAGTACACCAAATTCGAGGTGGTACAGAAACTCGCCCCGTTCGGTGTGCCTTGCGCCCCTGTGCTGAACACCAAGGAAATCATGACCGATGAATCGCTCTACGACGGCAACACACTTGTCCGCATCAATCAGGGCGGCAAGGTAGGCGAATTCGTCACCGTGGGCGTTCCGTTCACCATCTCCGGCTATCAGCCTACATATGGCCCGTGCCCGACCCTCGGCGGAAATACCGACGAAGTGCTCAAGGCTCTCGGCTACACCGACGACCAGATTGCTTCGTTTGCCAAGAACGGCACCACGGCGCCACTGGCCAACGGGCAGATGTGATATTCCTGCCGGAATGTGCATTGACAGATTCCGGTATATCATAAATCCCCAATCGAGATGAACCGATCCTGTTGAACCGGCAGCAACCGCCCGAGGACGGGAGCACAGCTGATTCATAAATCTTCAAATATAGTTTTTAGTTGTTAGTTTTTGGTTGTCGGCCGAGAGACTGTCTAACAAGTTTGGGCAGTCTCTTTTTATATTCTAAATGGCAAAAAA